>OJKY01001557.1_pt1 | contig 13602 bp, 14 predicted proteins | sample 1596571 | NCBI WGS metagenome assembly OJKY01 (sample SAMEA4350170, study PRJEB24818) | metagenome | biome: human; feature: gut; material: faeces | place: Denmark | collected 2013-09 | reverse complement strand
CCTACCTGCCTGCCGATGTTTACTTAAAATAAACAAAAAGTTTACAATTACTAAACACGACATTTGTTGAGAAATTAGACAACGTGTTGTATATTTTTGGACAGTGTGTCGCATATGGTAGAGCGTCTCTTCTATCTTTGTATTTTGAGAATGCAGGTGCTCAAATCGCAAATTTCAAGGTGCAAAGTTCTAAACAATTTATCTGAAACATTTCATCAAACTTTCATATAACTATCATACGTTTATCACGTTATCAGAGTATAATAGGCTTGTAAATCAAGGGAATGTTACAAGGTAACATGCCTTTGTTACTTTTGTTCAAAAAATGTTAAAAATTAACATGAAAATGTTAATTTCTAACATTTGAGAAAAATAGCCATGTCCACACGTGTGGACACCTTGAGCCGAAGACATCGGACGAGGTTCGGGAATATACCCAAAGGAGAAAGTCACCATGGCGAAAGAAAAAAAAGCACCTATTTATCCGACTTTATTCAAGTCAACCGACATGAACGGTACAGTTAATAGCTTAACTGTAGCTATGTCGAAGCTTCTTCCCGTTAACGAGGTCAAGAATATAGCAGACGCTGAACTACTTATCAACATGAGCTTGACTATCGGCGAAAAGCTCGACTTGAAAAAGTGCCGTACCTTGAAAAAGGTCGGAGAGCTTAAACTCGTCGATAACGTTGAAAAATGGGCTAAACAAAAATTTGGTATCGGACGTAGCGCCTTTTATAATTATCTTAAGGTTGCCGACCTTGTTACCGACGACGGTGAAGCCTCTATATTTAAGCGCGAAAATGGAGATTTTGTGTATAGCGTCCTGCTTAAACTTATAACGGCGTTGAAAGACGTTAAAGAGATACAAGCGGTAGTTAATCAAGGTATAATAACCCCGTTTATGAGTGCTCGCGACGTTGATAAAGCCCTCAAAAAGTATTTAGCACCTGAGGTTGAGGACGTAGAGGAAAAAGCCGAAGCGACCGAAGAAAAAGCCGAAGCGACCGAGGAAAAAGCCGAAGCGACCCAGGAAAAAGCCGAAGCGACCGAAGAAAAAGCCGAAGCGAAAAATGAAAAACTTTATACCGTGAAGCTTACAGCTCGCGAGATTGACGCTATAGCGTCCGTTTTGCGTAAACAATATTGTTACGAACTTGACGAATATTTATTTAACCTTGGTTATAAACTCGCACAACTTCTTGTAAAATGATTACCATAACACATGACGAAAAAGAGGCTATATTTGACGCGCTTAATAATTATTTGAAATCAATTGATTTTGAATTCTATCGCGAATTTTTACAAGATTTAATAGCCAAATTTTCATAAGCCATACTACAGCTGAATATCGAGGACGGAGAGGCATTGACCTTAAAGGGAAAAGTATCCGTTCTCTTAATTTTTAATCAAAATTAAATTAAGAGGTAAACAAAATGGATTTCAAAAAAATAGCATTAGACGCAACCACTATGTCCGAGCTTATGAATGGACGTGATAAGATGGACACCGAAGAGCTTATCAAAAAGTATCCTAACGGTGTTACTATCGATTTTATCGACAATGTAAATATGCAGCAAGAGGACGGCGAAGAAAATGTATGGATTTTTGTTACAGAAGAGCAGCCTAATAAATTTACATTTGCAGGTTTTGTGTTAGCAAAGATATTTAATAATATCTTGGATGAATTTGAGGGTGATTACGCCGAAATGATTGAAACGTATAACTCCGCACTTAAGGAAGATAAACTCCGCGTAAAATTGGAAAGAGCTAAAACAAAATCTAAGCGTGAGATTACAAAAGTAACGGTACTGTAATTATAAAGAGGAAAAGAGCCTCTCACAAATTTTGTGAGGGGCTTTATTTTTAGTCCACACGTATGGACAAAGGAGACTTTATGACGTTTAATTCATTAAGAAAATATATAGGGTTATTTTTTAGAGACGTAAGAGAAGAGAAACTAATAACTCACGAGGAAATTTCAAAAGAAAGTAAATTTACTATAAAAGAAATAAAAGCTTTTGAAAGTGGAAAATATTTTGATTATTTATTATTTATATATTATTGCGAAAAATTTAATATTTATAATCATGTTATTAATTTAATATACGATTTGAAATCGGGGAGGTGTCGTTTTGGCAAAATTAAAGATTAAAGATATAACAAAATTAAAGTATAGTGATTATGCTAAATTTGACGAAGATAAATTATTAAAGTATGCAAAACAAGCTCTATCTTATAGTATAGCGGGGGCAAAATCTGCACAAGAAGCATTAAAAAAGCACCCTGATTTACCTGTCCCTATTGAATATAGAAAGGCAGAAGCTAAAACTGTTATAGACGTATTAAGGGACGAGTTTGAGGGTAAAGATTTATCAAAAATGCACATTTCACAAGTACGACGCGCCTTAAGATTATCAATAGGGTTTCTGAATACAAAAACAAGAACAATTAAAGGTTGGAAAGAGTATCTTAATAATTTTGTTGAGCGTATAGGCGAAAAAGCAAATATTGTTATTAATAAACAAGATTATAAGAGATATTGGGATTTATATAATAAAGTATTGAAAATTAATCCGATAGAGGGGTATAGGCAGGGCGGTTCAACTGAGGTGCAACGAATGTTGATAGATACTATAACACAAGTTGGAAAAGACTCTACTGACGAGGATTTACTTGAATTTATAGCTAATAATCTCGAGGTTGAATATATAAAAAGGCAGCAAAAGGACATGGATATAGATGACGAATTATTTGAAATGTTTGACCTTGGAGAGAACGATACATACAATAGGTGAGATTGATTGGTATATAAAACAAATAGGGTTTATAAAATTTATAAGAACAAAGGGAATGTATTTATCAAATATTTCATGTTCATTTGATATAGAAACAACTTCATTTTATAACAATAATGAAAAGCAAGCTATAATGTACGAATGGTCATTTTGTATTAATGGGGTTTGTATAATAGGTAGGACATGGGACGAATTTTTATTATTAATTAATAAATTAATAAATAGATATAAATTAGACGAGAATAAGCATTTAATAATATATGTACATAACTTATCATATGATTTTCAGTTCATTAGAAGATTATTTATATGGAAAAAAGTATTTTCGTTAGACGAAAGAAAACCAATACAAGCGATTACAATGGACGGGATAGAATTTAGATGTTCATATATGCTGTCGGGGTATTCTCTTGAAAATTTATCTGAACAATTAACAAAATATAAAGTTGAAAAATTAGTTGGTGATTTGGATTATTCATTAATAAGGCATTCAAATACTGAACTAACAGAGAAAGAATTAGGATATTGTATTAATGACGTTTTAGTAGTAGTAGCATATATTCAAGAAACATTAGAAAGGGAGGGAAATATAACCAAAATTCCATTAACAAAGACAGGCTACGTAAGAAATTATACAAGAAATAATTGTATGTATAATGGAGATACAAATAAATATAAAAATTTTAGAAAAATAATTAGTGCTTTAACAATAGAACCAGAAGAGTATATATTATGTAAACAAGCTTTTGCTGGGGGATTTACACATGCAAATCCTCTTTATTCTGGCGAAATAATGCGTAATGTAGATAGTTTTGATTTTACTTCGTCATACCCATATGTTATTATGTCCGAAAAATTTCCAATGTCAAAAGGGCAGTCCATACGTGTGGACAGTAAAGAGCAATTTGAAACATATATAAAAAATTATTGTTGTATATTTTCTGTTAGAATAGAAAATATTACGTCGATAGTAGAATTTGAGAACTATATATCTTCCTCGCATTGTAGAAAATTAAAGAATTATTATGAAAATAACGGTAGAATAGTATCAGCTGAAAGTTTAGAAATAACTTTAACTGAACAAGATTATTTTATAATAAAAAATATGTATAAATGGAAAAAGTTTATAATTTATAAATTTTATATATACAAAAAAGATTATTTACCTAAAAATTTCATATTATCTATGTTAGATTTATATCAGAATAAAACAAAATTAAAAGGAATAGCAGGAAAAGAAGCCGAATATATGCGAAGTAAAGAAGATATTAACAGCGAATTCGGAATGATGGTTACTGATATATGCAGAGACGAAATATTATATGAGGGGGAATGGGATAAATCTGAAACAGATATAGAAAAATCGATAGATAAATATAATAGAAGTAAGAAACGTTTCTTATCGTATATATGGGGTATATATGTAACTGCTTATGCTCGTAGGAATTTATTTACGGGGATATTTGAATTTAAGAATGACTATTTATATAGCGATACAGATAGTATAAAAGCTATTAATATAGATAAGCATAAAACATATATTGATAAATATAATAAAATAGTACGTAAAAAATTAGAATTAGCATGTTTACATCATAATATAAACCCAGAATTGACGAGGCCAAAAAATAATGAAGGGGAAGTAAAGGAGTTAGGAGTATGGGAATGGGAAAAAAAAGATAACGAACTACATTCATACAAAAGATTTAAGACATTAGGAGCTAAAAGATATATGATTGAATTTTATAACGGAGAATATAGTTTGACTGTATCAGGATTAAATAAAAAAGTAGCAATACCTTATATGTTAAGTAAATACAATGATATATTTGAAGCTTTTAACGACGGGTTAGTAATACCTAAAGGTTTTAGCGGTAGAAAAACACATACTTATATAGATTACGAACAACGGGGAATAATAAAAGATTATAAAGGCGTTTATTATGAATATGACGAATTATCTTCTGTTCATATAGAGGATAGCGACTACTCGTTGAAATTATCTGAAGCTTATGTAGATTTTCTGTTAAATATAAAACATGTTAGTAAATAGTCCACACGTATGGACAAAGGAGAATTATGATTGATTATCTTAAAGAATATACGGAAATGAATAAGGGACTAAAGAGTAGTAAAAAATATTATTCTTTATCTAATATTCTAAAGGAAAGAGGTACATATAATGTAGTTGTGGGAGAACGTTCTAATGGTAAAACGTATGCAGTTTTATCTTTATTTATTTGGTTATATGCAAAATATAAAATACAAGGTGCAATAATTAGACGCTGGGACGAAGATTTTAAGGGTAAACGTGGTAAAACCATGTTTGCAAATCATGTTGCTAACGGTTTAATTGATAAATATACTAATGGAGAGTATAATACAATATATAGTTATTCAGGGCAATGGTTTTTTGCTTATCAAGAAAATGGTGAAATAAAGAAAACTAACGACGAGCCTTTTTGTTTCGGTTTCAGTTTATCTGCTATGGAACATGATAAATCTTCGTCTTATCCAAGAGTAAAAACGGTAGTATTTGACGAATTTATAACAAGAGGGTATTATTTACCTGACGAATTTATAGTATTTCAGAATGTTTTATCTACTATTATAAGAGAAAGGGACGACGTAAATATATTTATGCTTGGAAATACTGTAAATAAGTATTGTCCTTATTTTAAGGAAATGGGTTTGATTAACGTTTCTAAAATGAAACAAGGCGTAATTGACGTATATACCTATGGAGATAATACTGAATTGCGTGTTGTAGTAGAATTTTCAGATAGTCCATTAAAAAAGAAAAAATCGGATAAATATTTTGCTTTTAATAATCCAAGACTTAAAATGATAACCAGCGGTACTTGGGAAATATCTATTTATCCTCATTTACCTATAAAATATAAAGATAATGATATCTATTTTATATATTTTATAATATTCGAGGGCAGTACTTTACAATGTGAGATAATTTTCAAAGACGGAAATTATTTTACATATATTCATAATAAAACTACACCTATAAAGAACCCTAATAAAGATATAGTTTATCAACAAAATTATGACGCAAGACCTAATTATTATAGAAAAATAACTAAACCGCGTAGTGAACTTGAAAAAAAGATTGCATGGTTCTTTATTAATGATAAAGTATTTTTTCAAGATAATGAAGTTGGCGAGATAGTCAGAAACTATTTAATGTGGTGTAATACAGATAAAGGAATAATTTAATATGAGTTATTATAGAGATAATTTACCAGAAATATTAAGAAAATGTAAACAGTTAGAAAGGCGAGGATTTTATATAATTCGTTCAAGAAAAGTACAAGTATATAAAGATTATACTTTTATAGTTAAATTTTCATATAATATATTATTAAAATATAGTGTTGATGTTTTGGAAAATATGATAAATAAATATATAATAAAATAGTCCACACGTGTGGACTATTTTTATTAGAATATAACACCTGATTTTAGTAAATCTTCAATCTCTTCTAATTCGCTATCTAAAGCAGTTGAAAATCCCTCAAGGTGTATTTTATCTATTACTGTAAATCCTATTAATTTTGATAATTGTTGAGTTTTACCAGACGGATAACCAATAAATCTTGAATATTCTTCAGGTAAAGCTATATTAGGTCTTGATACTCTAATTATTGGATTACCGCTATAAAAGTCTGCTGTTCCTCCTCCTAAACTACCGTGATTATATGTAGAACTGACATTATTTATAATGTTTGCAGAAGTAGAACCTGCTAATGATAGCATACTTTCGCTTAATTGAGTATCTGCTCTAACATTCATATTGCGAGCAGCTAATGCATTACCTTTCTTTTTATTCTTTTTTATATTTGAAGCAATAGTAGTTTGTCCTTTATAATTTATTCCTGAAGAAGCTGCTCCTACTGCTAAATTTAATCCTGCTTGAAGTAAATTTCTATGTATTTCATATTTATTACTTGCGCCAATAGGTATATCGACTGCAATTGAACATTGATAAGTTGAAATGATAGAATTAGAATTAATTTTATTATAGCTTTCTGCTAATCCTAAATCAATATGTTCAGTAGAAATATATACATTTGCATTACATGTTACCAAATCATAAACATAATAAACGTATATAGTTTTTCCAATTGATAGATTAGTATCAATATTTACCCAGCCTATCATTGGTAGGAAAACCTCTATTTCAGTATAAGGTGAATAATCCAAAAAATTATTATATCTTTTAGGTATATTAAATTCAAATTCTTTAACTCCTATTGTATTATTTGGTACATATTTTGCATTTAATTCTCCTAATTCTATTGTTTTATCTCCAACTGAAATAGATTGTGTACTTACTAAATATTGTTGCCCTATGTCATTAGCAGGATTAAAACTTAATAATTTTAACGATACTATAAATTCGGCAGGATTACTAAAAAGATTTACGAGAGATTTTACAAAACTTGGGTCCATTGTACTTTGCTCAACACTAACTAAAGCTTCTTTAGACAATATATATGGAATAGTATATCCCGTAATTAATGAGGGTTTAGGCGTTTTTATTGTTCCTGTTTGGTCTCCGTAAGAAGCAGTTACTAATAAATAAGAAACGCCCGTATTAAATATTGAGCCACTTTTTATAGGAGCACTATAATTTATATAATCATATATTTTGTCTATTTGAGTGGGCACGTTATCGTCAATTAATAAACTATTATATGAATTTTCTTGTCGTTCTATTAAAGCAGTTAAGCTTTTAATCTGAGTTCTGAATGAATACAAAACGTCAACATGACAATGTATTTCCCATAAATTATTACGCACGCTATATACATCTGTAATAAAATATGCTCTATCAAAACGTGGAATAGATATATAATTATAATTGAATATATTTTCATTTTCGAGCAGTATCACGGGGTCCGTGATACTGCTTCTATCTTTGAGCAATATATCTATATTTTTACCTACCTTTATATAGTCTGTTTTGTTCACACGTGTGGACTCAGCATTTGAATAATAAAGTACAGCTTGCATATTTCACCTCAATTTATTCGAGTTTTCCTAACCATGACCTATTACTTGTAGTGTTTTTTACGCTTAATTTTTCATTTTCTAACGTAACTTCAAAATAATCTCCGTCTATATCAAGGTCTATTTGACTACCGTCATAATCATTCGGTATTATTATAGAAGTACTTTTATAACTATCTATTAATGTTATAGTTAAAGTGTGGTAAATTCCTATTTCAAATGAAAAATTAGTGGGGGTTCCTATACCAAAACCTTGTAAATATTGAGGTCTCGTTGGTATATTTTTGGTTAAAGCAAAAGTACCAGTATCGTCAGGAAAAGTATAAATATATCCTTTTCTGGTTATTGCATTAACAGTGTAACTTGTTATACCATTGCTTACAAATAAATTACCTTTTGTAGTTATACTGTCATCAAAAATATTTGCACCTGTCCAATTATTAGTACCCGCAAGTGTAGGAAAAGAAGAAGTATTAGGAATATCACTTAATAACGCTATGGTACCGTCTTTTTCAGGTATATATAAATTATATGAAGAACCGTCGTATTTGTCAAACCCAAAACGTGCTTTATTTTCAAAATCAATTCCTATATGAAATATATTCTGATTTTCGCCATCCATATACGCAATATTAAATCCGTCATATGATACTTGATTATAAGTTGCTGATACAAGTTCTTCGTCTCCACTTACTTGAAATAACCCATTTACTCTTATAGATTTGGAAAATCCGTCGAATATATTATCTCCTGTCCATTTATTATTACCAGCAAGTGTAGCAAAAGAAGAAGTATTCGGAATATCACTTAATAACGCTATGGTACCGTCTTTTTCAGGTATATATAAATTATATGAAGAACCGTCGTATTTGTCAAACCCAAAACGTGCTTTATTTTCAAAATCAATTCCTATATGAAATATATTCTGATTTTCGCCATCCATATACGCAATATTAAATCCGTCATATGATACTTGATTATAAGTTGCTGATACAAGTTCTTCGTCTCCACTTACTTGAAATAACCCATTTACTCTTATAGATTTGGAAAATCCGTCGAATATATTATCTCCTGTCCATTTATTATTACCAGCAAGTGTAGCAAAAGAAGAAGTATTCGGAATATCACTAACATAAGCAACTTCTTTTACAGTACTATCCACTAATACTTTAGGTCTTGCATTAGTTGCTAACGCCAAACCCGTATTACTATCACCTATTATTATTCGAGCACCGTTATTATTAGTAGAAACAACTGTTTTAGTAGTTCCTGTTGAAGCATTTTTATACCCAATACCAGCATTATAATTATTAAAGAATATGGTAGTCGGATAATCTGCTAAAGTTGGTATATCTGTTGTAAGAGCAATAGTACCCGTCTTATTAGGAATATTGATAGTATATACATTACCTGTATCTACAAATCTTTTAATAAATCCATTATAATTAAAAACAAGTGACATATTTTTCGTATAGTCATTAAAACTAATAGGATTTATATCTAAAGCGATTTGGTTATTAAAATATGTTAATTTACTAAAAGTATTACTGCCACTAAAAGTATTATTAGCGTCAAGAAGAGCGATGTTATCAGGAACACTTCCCCCTGTAGAATTAATAGTTATTTGATTACTCCCAGGATATTTACTAAATGTTACATTAGTACCTGCCTTAATAGGAAGCTCTATTTGTCTTCCTGATAAATAAGTAAGTAAAAATCCATTAGTTACTTCAGTATAATCAGTGTAAGACTCGTAAGCCGTAGTTAATACAGTTATACTATTTTCAGCAATCTCAACTCTATTAGCTATAGTTTCTACATTAGCGGATATATTAGCAATTTCTCCATTAGCATTAGCAATATCTCCATTTAATGCGTCGAGATTAGCTTGTAAATTTTCAACTTGGTCTATTGAAGTTTTAGGATATATATCAACTTCTGGTTCATTTTCAGGGTGTAAGGTGTCTTTTTTAATAGTAGCCATTTTTATTCTCCTTTGTCCACACGTGTGGACTAATAAAAAGAGGGGAGAATACTCTCCTTTGTCCACACGTGTGGACTAATAAAAAGAGGGGAGAATACTCTCCTTTGTCCACACGTGTGGACTAATAAAAAGAGGGGAGAATACTCTCCCCTCAATGTTATGCGACGAAAAATACGACAAAATTTTCGTTATAGTCATTGAAGTATTGAGCTTCAGACTTATAGAAATTATTAAAGAATTCTGCTTTCGCATTATAATGAGTAGTAACTCTATCTTCAACGTTACATACGCCAAGAGCGTCTCTATCAAAGATACATGCAAGAATACCCGTACCTACAACAGATACGTTATCAGACGTACCGTCAACAGGTTTAATAGTAACGTTAATCTTAGAGGTATTAGCAAAAGAGTAATCTTTACCAGGACCTTGCCAATACGTTACATTCTCGTGGCCAGGGAGAGCGACAAGTTGTTCATGGAACGTGTCAGATTGAAGATATACAGCAACTGCTTTCTCAAATTCAGACAACATTACAATATGTTGCAAATCTTTAGGCGTAAATTTAACAGTTCCGCCGATATTAAACAACTGAGAGTTATCAGTAAGTCTATCACTATAAAGTGCAATTTGAGTAGAAGCATATTTGAGGAAATCAAGATTGTTCAAACAAGTAACAGCTGTAAGTTTATTAGCGTCTTCTTTATCCTCATTATATTTATACAAAAGATTAACAGCCTTAAAACCAGACTTAGTATTAAGAGCTGCTGCTGCATAATCTGCTTTAATAGTAGCAGCAGTAAAGTTATTGATAGTCCTCATAATAAGATTATCATAATCCATAGTCTTACGAGTACGAATACGATTATCAATCATACTAAAAAAGGAATTAAGCTGAACAGCATTAGAGAAAGACTGTTTAACTTGTCTATCAGCAAAGGACATATCAATCTCATAAGTATTTTTAGAATTAAAGAATTTAGTATGAACTTTAGGACCATTAAAAATATCCTGATTATATGTCTGTCCAGCAGTTAAATCCCAGCTTTCATTTTCAACACTATCAGGCAAATCAGCATGAATTTTTTCAAGAATACTTCCATATTCCCAACCGTCCATAAGTACAGAGGGCGCTCTACCTTCATATACTCGATTAACAAAAATAACCTTACCAATATGATTAACGAGAGATTTTACATAAGCGTCGACCATATTGTCACTACCAAGAATTTCTTTTCCAACGTCAACAACGTTAGAAAGGTCCTCTGCAACTAAATCAGTTTTACCCGTTACCTCACCAATAACAGTATTAAGCAATTCATATACTTGTGTAATTTTCATATTTATTCTCCTTTGTCCATACGTGTGGACTTATCAGTATTAACAGTATTAGTATATTTCATTTCTTCTTCGAGATACATACACCAAAGATTTTCGTCAAAATCAATTTTATTAGCTACTGCAAAAAGTTGAAGTTTTGTAATAACATAATTTTTCTTGAATTGACCAGCGTCTAAACCATTCACATTTTTCATAGCATTATAGCTAACTTCAGCCTGCATTATTAATTTTTTCAATTCTTCATGCATTTTCTGAAAGTCAGATAAACCTGAAAATTGCAAATCTACTTTACCTTTAGTAACTATTTTTATAACAGATAAAACTGTTGTAACAATAGCTACAATGCAAGGTAGAACAGTAACAACGATTGTTTTGAAAATTTCCATAAACCACCTCTACAATTAATAGTTATATCGTTCACGGCTAATAACCGTGGCAATATCTTTGAATATAATATCATATAATAAAGTATCTAATAATTTACGTTGTCTTTCTATCATTTCTTGAGGCAACGTATTTCCTATGTTACCTTTACGAGTTATAGTCTTTTTTATGCTATTATCTCTCGTATAATCTCTATTATCATTACCCGTCGTAGTATTATTCTGTGTCGTTGTAGAATTCAAAGAAGTATCCGTAGTGGAATTTTCATTCGGACTTGCAGTAACACTATTATATGCATATACATTAGATTGTGTATTATCATTATTAGTACTATTTTCTGTACCCTCCTGTCTATTATCTCTTGAAGTATTAAATTTATCATTTGAAGTCATAGTATCTTCAGTATTATCTGTAATACTTATATTATATGGAGATAAGACTTCATAATCCAATTTATAAGTCTCAAATACTTTATTCCATTTATTATAGTATTTATTTGAAATTATATTAATTAATGTTTTAGAAATAAAATCCTCTATAATTTTATATGTAACAACAAATTTACCGTCTGATAATACAAAATTTCCAGGTGTATCTATAGTATATATTCCAGCATGATATTCTTCCTCTACAGTCTTATCTAATAGCATAGCTGATAAAGAAGATAATTTGCGCTCCCCATACAAGCTATTAAAATATAAATCTGAATATTTTATATAATCAGGGTTGCGCGTATTTCCTTGAAAATAAGTAAATATACTATCTATTAAAGTTCCTATATCACTAATATTAGAAGTTATATAACCTAAAACACCTTTTCTAAAAGGATTAGGAAATAAATCTTTAACTTTCAGGTCTATCGGTTTTCGTATTATCACTTTCCTTCTTCCTCCTTTCTCTCTTCGTCCACACGTGTGGACGTTTCAGGGTTCATAACTTCCTCATTAACTTTTTTCCAAGACGAATTAAACTCAACAGATATATTAGTACCAAACATTTTATTAATCTTTTCACAAGCTAATTGTCTCTGATTAAGCATATTATCAATAAGAGGTAAAAGGCTATCTTGATTTAATTGGCTCTCATTAGTATTGATACTTTCGCGCTTCATATTATAATTAGCTTGAAGTCCTAACTCGTTAAACCAAGAAGCCTTAATATATTGTATTTCCTCAATTAGCTGAGTAATAACTCTATCTGAAGCGCTACCAAACGGAATACTTGCAACATTCTTAGCAAAAGCGGTATCTTGAATTACAGATAATTTACCGTTTTCGAGGTCTTTAATATAATCGACTACATCTCTATATGTGTTATCGTCGGGGGCGGCAAAGACATTGGGTGCTCGCATATTAATCAAAGCAACTCGCATAGATACTATCGCTTCAACTAATTGAGAAGCATAAAATCTATTGATTGGAACCAATCCTCTATAAAACGTATCGTTAGGAATAATTATACAATCCTTATCAATTTCAAATTGCTTATTCAATTTAAGATAAGGATTAGCTACTATCGATATAGTAGGCATATAATTATAATTAGGAACTCCTCCTAAAGAACCCCAAGCAACATACAAATTATTCTCATATTCAAAAAATGTGGTATATCCATTATTCTGAATTTGAAGCTCAATTACACGTTGAGGAATAGTATCAGGTAATCCGTTCCACTTAAACATTTCGTTAGTCCTGTCAAACATGTACTGTACAAATTGACGGCAAAGAGCGTCTTTCTCTTCTTTACTATCAAATGACATCATACCATAGACAGGTTCGTCTTTGAAATACCATGTTTTAACATTATCAATTGTCATAACAACCTCACTGTCCACACGTGTGGACCCTAAAAATTGGCGCAAGAAACCGCCTCTAACCAACGGTTAGCGTTGCATAGTCCACGCGTGTGGACTGATCGATATTCACAAAAAGTGTGAGAAAATAACACTCTAACCAATGGTTAGCCTCACTCTCTTTTACACTACCATTATACCATAAATACAATGAAATGTCAATAGTTTTTCGTGAATTTGTCTATAAGAATTTCTTATACTTTCTATACACCTCCAGGCA
>OJKY01001553.1_pt1 | contig 13643 bp, 5 predicted proteins | sample 1596571 | NCBI WGS metagenome assembly OJKY01 (sample SAMEA4350170, study PRJEB24818) | metagenome | biome: human; feature: gut; material: faeces | place: Denmark | collected 2013-09 | reverse complement strand
TCCTTGAAGCCATCGTCGTGGCGGCGCACCTTATGCCGCTATCACGCGGGTTTTGTGCCTGCATCATGGTCTATTCAGTTTTCAACGTTCAACGAAAGGCTTCGTGGAGAATGTCCCTTCACCTATCATCTTTTTTAGGGCATTTTTGCACCCTGTTTTTGAGCTTACGGGAAAAATTTTTTGATTTTCTTCATTGCGGAGCCAATGCTTTTGGAAATGTTCTGGTGTCTGATGCCCTCAATCTGCCCAATTTCATCAACGGTCATTCCGCCAACGTAGTACATCCAAAGTCTGCGGAACTGTGTTTCCGTCAGCTTGTCCCTGATCTGAGAAACCATCGTGGAAGCCATTCTGCGCCGCTCAGATTTCTCGTGCTGGCGCTCCATAACCACATCAATGGCAGGAATGGAAAGTGCGGCTTCGGACAGGACATCAATGGACGTATTGTGTTTCCCCTCTACCACATCCTGATTGTCCTCAGTGCGGTAGTTTCCATCCGACCAAGATTTCCATTTCAGAAATTCTTCCTCGCTGGCAAAGTCCTCGCGGGTCAGGCGGACGATGACTTCATTGGCGTCCATATAAACGATGGCATCGGGGTCTTTCTTATTCAGCGCATAGATGCTTTTTCTATTAAACATTTTGTTCCTCCGTTCAGATCCGAGTGGGTAAAAAGGCCTGAACGAAGGGCGGCAGGGAGCGGCAGCCCACGGCGGAGAAGTGCCGTGAACGACAAAAAGCGCCCACACAGGCATAAAAGCCTGTATGGGCGCTTGGGCGCGGTTCAGTATGGAAATTGTCGGCGGCTGTCGGAGGGCATAGGTATCCTACGGTGTCCGGGTATCGCCCGGTTATGCTCCCGGCGCGGCTCGTCGCCGCAGCATTAGCGGCACCTCCTGTGCTCTCCTGTCATACGCATAGGTCCCTTTCATCTGAAAAATGTTGGGACAGCAAAAACGACGGCTGCCCCGTACAGAGCAGCCGCCGTTTTCCCTATACCATACGCTGCTTTTCAGTACCGCAAGGATGGGTGTCCTGTTATCGTCGTATTCTGATTTCTTTCAGGGCATTTCCGGCTTCCTCACCAGCTTGACGGTGAACGCCTGTTCCGTGGCCCCCTCCGGCAGCAGCTTTGCCATGACCACAAGCCGCTGATTGCCGCTGTTGGCCTTGTCATACTTCCGGCAGCAGGTGGAGAGGGTCAGGAAGGTATCCCCCTCGGAGAAGGTCACACCGTCAATATCCAGCCAGTTTTTCCGCGCAACCGTCTCAAAGAAGCTGGTCAGGTCATCTCCCGTGGGATCAGGTGCAATATAGTCAAAACCAATATCCGTGACGAATAGAGCGGTGATCTGGAAAATCATGTCCTCGCCATCCGCAGAGAGATGGATATACGGATGCTCCTTTGCGAAGTCTGCGTCCATATAACGGTAGAGCTTGGTAAACCGCATACCGTCCGGGTCGCAGTTGCTGGCGGAGTGACCGAAAATGGTGGCGTTTTTGTCCAGCTTATCCCTGCCGCCGATTTCATTTTCACAATGGGCATAATAGCAGCCCCACATGGCATACTCACCGTTTTCATCCAGCTTCAGGTAATAGCCGTTGTCCTCCGCCTGCATCACGGGATCGTCAATCTCCGCACCGGGAATATACAGCCATGCCGCGGTGTCGGGATTCTTCGCTCTGGCTTCCGCCAACTCTGCCTGCCTGTCCACCGAGGGGATAACTTCGCCTGCGGGAGTCGCTGATGGCTGAGGTGCAGATGTGCCGGAACGCGTTCTGCCGGGAATGTCGATAGGCTCCGTCTCTTTCTGATAGCAGCCCATGACTGCCGTGGTCATAGCAAAGAGAAGGACGGCCATGCAGATGATCGGACGAATGATTCTTGTGATTCTTTTCATAATGCTGTCTCCTTGCCGCGCTGGGATAGCGGCGCAGCTCAAAATGTCATTGATTTGTTTCTCGCAGCGAAAAGAGAACAGCGCAGCTTCAGGGCGAGATGCCCGTCCGCTGCGCTGTCCGATGTTCGCTTATAGGTTCATGTCAGCCGCTTACTTCTTGCAGCGCCAGAGGAAGGTCACGATCTGCGATCTGGTGCAATCCGCGTCGGGGCTGAATGTGGTGTTGGTGGTTCCCCTGGTGATGTCCTTCTTGGCCGCCCACAGAACCGCATCAGCATAGTAGGCGGCGGACTTCACATCGGCAAAGGGATTGGCCGTACCCGCTGCCGGGGACTTCTCGGAACGCCACAGGAACGCGACGATCTGGGCGCGGGTGCAGGTCATGTTGGGGCTGAACGTGGTGTCGCTGGTGCCCTTGGTGATGTCATTCTCCACCGCCCACAGCACAGCGTCGTAATAATAGCTGCCCGCGGGGACGTCGGTAAACGGCATGGTGCGGGTTTCGGGCTTGGGACTGCCAGCGGCACGCCACAGGAAGGTCACGGCCTGCGCACGGGTGCAGATGCCATCCGGGGAGAAGTGGGTATCATCGGTTCCCTGCGTAATGCCGTTCTCCACCGCCCAATCCACAGCGTCCTCATAATAGCTGCCGGTGGCTACATCCACAAACACGCCGGTCTGGGGGTTGCCGTTGGCTTTCATAAAGATGACCTCGATGGTATGGGGTCTGCGGACATTCTCAAAGGTGTAGGACTTCACCGCGCCGATGCTCTTGCCGTCGATCTTGACGTTGGAGACGGCATAGCTCTTATCTGGGGTGATGGTAAAGGTCTGATCCCTACCCTCACGGACGCTGACGCTGCCGGAGGGAGAGATGGAGCCGCCAGTACCGGCAGTTGCCTTGATGGTGTAGTAGCTGTCGTACCAACCGCCGCCACTGCTGGACTTGTGATACAGCTCAACCTCGCCGGTCAGGGTCGTGTAGTTGCCATCATCAGGCGTGAAGCGCCATTTGTAGGTCGTGTTGGCCTTGACCGTGGTATCGTCGGGCAGGGGCTCGCCCTTGTCATCCACCCATTCCAGCTTGCCGTCACTGGGATTCAGAGTGCTTCCCTTGGTGGTCAGCGCCGCGTCCTTCAGCGTCTTGCCGCTGGTGGTGATCTTGGTGTAGTTCGGCTCGCCGGTAGGCGTGGCCGGTTTGATCATGAGCACGAAGGGAGCGCTGGTGACGTCGTTGTAGTCGTTGTCGCCCGCCTTAGTCGCGATGACGCTGACAGAGCCGACCTTGACGGGAGTCAGAACGCCGGTTTCGGGATCGATGGTCGCCTCGCCGGTGCTCGCGTCTGTGTCGATGCGGTAGGTCACTGTGCCCGTGCCGGAGCCGCCAGTGGTGGTCAATGTCAGTGTCTGACCGTAGACCACACTACCCGCACCGGTGATGGTCAACGGCTTCTGATCGTCCTTTTCTGTCAGAGTGACGTTCAGCGTGATGGTGAAATCCTCGTAATTGTCACAGGACGCCTTGAGGGTGATGGTGATCTTGTCACCCGCCTTGCCGCCGGAGATGGCATAGGTCAGCAAGCTGCCGTCCGCTGCGAAGTCTTGCTTGGACAGGACGATGCTCGCCTCGCTGCTGAACGTCCAGTCCTGCCCGGCGGGCAGTCCGGCCCAGTCCGGCGTGTAGGTGTGATCCGAGGCGTCCGTGTACTTCTGCTCCAGCTCGACCGTTTTGAGGTTGCCGCCATCTGCCTTGTTCACCGTGACTTCAAGTTCAATGTTCTCCACTGTGTTGTAGTTTTCGGTGTCCTTCGGAGTGAACTTTGCCTGGAAGGTCTTGGCGGCAGTCGAAGCGCCGCCCACAGATTCGCTGCTATCCGTCCAACTCCAGCCGTCCGGCAGCGTCACATCCGCCAGCGTCTGACCGTATTTTGCCGTCAGGTCGGTGGGCTTTGTGTAGGTCGGTGTTGCCTTCGCTACCACAAATTCACAATGCACAGCTTCAAATCCGTAGTAGTTATCCGTATCACCAATGCTGGCGTACATACGGTAGGTACCGGCGTTCAGCGCGGGCGGATTCTGAATATCCCACGTCTGAACGGAGCCGCTGTCCGCAGCGGCATAACGGTAGGTCACTTGAGCATTCAAATCGCCCGTCCGGTCTGTCAAGGTCGGTGTGCTGGGCGTTTTACCGTAAGTATAGCCCGCCATGCTGACCTTGCCGTACGGTTGAGCCTTTTCGACAGTGATATTCGATCTTCCCGAAACCGTTAAATACTTCTCGGTGTCAGTCGGTTCGAAAATTCACTCGGCTGCATAGGTACCGTTCCCAACCACGGGTATATGCGTGCCGTCCACCCATTCAAAGGTTCCATCGACATCCACGTTGTTGACATTATCATGGAGCTTGCCGGAGAGAGCGATGGTATTCAGGGCGTCGCCGTAGGTGATGGCGTTCTTGCTCAGCGTCGGTGTGCCGGTGGGAGTGATCCTGTTCTTCGCAATGACGTTGATGGTCAAGATGATATCCTGATAGTTGCTCGTGGAGACGGTAACAGTGATCGTGCCGAATTGTCCTTCGTCCGTGCCGCTTCTGTTTGCTTCCAGTGTCAGCTCACCGGTCTTGCCGTTTACAAGGGTAATTAAGGAGCCAACGCCCAGATTGGTATCAACCTTCCTGTCATAGGTGATCGTGCCGTAGTCACAGGGAGCAGTCAGCTTCGGCAGCAGCGTTGAGAGGTCAAAGGAATAGGTCTTGTGCAGGCCATTGGTGATGGTCAGCGTACCGGACTGGATATTTGTGGGTGCGGCGGCCTTGGTGATGGTGAAGTCCTGGGTTTTCTCCTTGATGACGTAGTTGCCGCCTGCAACGTCCTTGATGGTCACCCGGCCGGTACCAGCGTTGGTGTTGTTGGAATACTCTACCGTGTATTCGTCTGTCGGAATGACCTCATTTCCGTCCTTGAGGGTCACGGTCGGCTCCAGCGCATCGCCGGTGTAGGTGCAGGGCTCGACTTCAATCGTGGGCGTCACGGTTTTTGGCGTGATCTTCCACTCGACCGTGGCCGTGCCGGTGTAGTTGCCGATACCTTCGATGGTCAGGGGAATGCTGTCATTGGCATCGGTGGCCTTGTCGCCGCTTTTGATATCATAGGTGATTCTTGTCTCAGACCAGTCCTCCAGCGTCACACCGGTGATCCTCGGCGATTGCTCCGCCGCGTTGTACTGGAATTCGTATTTTTCCAGCGTGATGGTTGCGCCCTCGATGGACTTGGGGGCGACCTCGACAGTTGCGGTGTCGGTTACGGTTGCGTATTCCTCGGAATCCGGAGTAAACGTCCATTCGGCCTCATAGCGGTCATTTGCATCAGGCTTGACTGCGCCGTCTGTCCATGTGAACGTGCCGTTGACCTCATCTCCGGTGTTGGGGTCTTTCATCTTGCCAGTGATGCTGCTGTCGCTCAGTGCCTGACCATAGGTAATCTTGCTTGCGGTGATTTTGCCGTCCATAACGGGCGTGAGCTTGTTCTTTGCGAAGATGTTGACGGTCAGGGTGATGTCCTGATAGTTGCTCGTGGAGATTGTAACCGTAATCGTGCCGAATTGTCCTTCGTCCGTGCCGCTTCTGTTTGCTTCCAGTGTCAGCTCACCGGTCTTGCCGTTTACAAGGGTAATAAAGGAGCCAACGCCCAGATTGGTATCAACCTTCTTGTCATAGGTGATCGTGCCGTAGTCACAGGGAGCAGTCAGCTTCGGCAGCAGCGTTGAGAGGTCAAAGGAATAGGTCTTGTGCAGGCCATTGGTGATGGTCAGCGTACCGGACTGGATATTTGTGGGTGCGGCGGCCTTGGTGATGGTGAACCGGTTCACATCATCGGTCGCGAAAACGTCGCTGACCTTTGTGGTACCTTCCGACTTACCTTCAAACACATAGTTATTGCTTGTGAGCGTCATGGTGAAGGAAAGCGCCTTTCCGTTTCCGACCTCCGGCGAGGGCAGATAGCTCCCGTCCTCCTGCTTACTGGTAAATTGGGCGTCAGAGAAGGTGAGCGCCGTATCGGGAAGTTTAATATTCGTGGCCTTCGCCGTTTTGCTGAAAAACGTCAGCTTGTCCGCAGTGAGCGTGACATCTGCACTGCCGTCGTAGGTCTTGGAGATTGACGAAACAGAGAGAAGGCTGATCGGCAGCGGGTCGATGGTCACGGTGAACGTACCGGTAGCTGGTTCGTGGTTCGCGGCTTCCGCCTTGTAGTAAGCGGTGTATGTACCCGCGTCGGTGAATGTCGGTACGCCCGAAGTATAGTTGCCGTCTACCTTGTCGCTGTAGGTGAACGTCACGGGAGTGCTGTCTACGCTTTGTCCAGACGCGATGATCGATGCGATCTGTTCCTCGCCGGTGTAATACATGCTGGATGCTTTCACGGAAACGATCAGCTTCGCCGGTTTGACCTTGACGGTCACAGTTCCGGTCGCGGTCGCGTATTCCTCATAGCCCTCCGCCGGGGTGAATGTCCATTCGGCATCATAGCTGCCTGCATCGGGCTTGATTGTGCCGTCTGTCCATGTAAATGTGCCGTCGACGGTTGCACTGGTGTTGGGGTCTTTCATCGTGCCCAAAATTTCGCTCTTGCTCAGTGTGTCACCGTAGGTAATCGGCGTTGCGGTGATTGTGCCGTCCGGCTCAGGTTTGATTTGGTCCACCGCGTTGAGGACGAGCTTCAGCTGAAAGTTTTCGTAGTTGGTGGTGGTGACCGTCACTTTGACGGTACCGATCTGGCCGGTCGCTGTTCCATCTTTCGCATAGAGACCTACCAAAGTCAGCTTGCTGCCCTCAAATTCCGCTATCTCCGGGTCGAGATAATATCCATGAGCGGTGAAGTTGATAGCAGTCTGCCGATTCCCCAAATCGTAGCGCACTGTGCCGTAATCTCCATTGGGTGCTTCGGGCAGCAGCTTGCTGAAATCGTAGGTGTACGTCTGCTGTGTGCCGTTGATTATGTTCAGTGTGCCGGTCGGGTTATTCATGGGCACGGTGGCCTTATTGATCTGGAAGGCCTTATCATCAAAATCCGCGCCGTTCAGCGTAAAGTCCTTTTGGGTCGTGCCGTCTTCAAAGACATAGCCCGCATTCTTTAACTCGATAGTGAAGGAGACAGTCTTTTCGGTTTCGCTTGCATCGGCGGAATCATAGCAGGCGTTGGACACCTCATAATCTGTACCCTTAGCCAGCCGAAGCGTAGCACCAGTATAATAGCTGTCCGCGCTCTTAAATGTGATTTTCGCATTTGCAGGCAGATCTGTCGTTCCGTCGTATGTCTTAATGATGTCGCCGACCGAAGCCGCTACTTTGAGCGGTCGGACCGTCCATTCGGCAGACTTACTTCCGGTATAATCGCCGTTGTCTGTTGCCTTGATGGTCAGCGTACAGGGGCCTACATCGTAGGTGCTGCCGCCGCCGGTAATGGTGAAATCCTTGTCCTTTTCCAGCGTTTGGCCTTTGTATGTCACGACAAACGTCGGCACACCGGTCGCAGACACAGAATTAAAGGCCGCTTCATTGCCATAGGGGAATGTGATCTCGGCATTGCTGAGATTCGGCTTGGTGACGGTCAGCTTCCTTTCGGTGCTCTGCACCGTGTAGCCGTCCTTGGTGGCGGTGAAATAAACGCTGTATTTTCCAATCGTGTTACAAGGTAAGTCTACGACATAGTACCAGCTGGTGCCAATCTTTTTATATTCCGCTTTCTTCTGGCTGTATATGGGAAGGCTGTTTCCAACGGTTTCCCCGATGTAGATGGATACATCCGCACCACTTGCATTGCAGCTGGCGCAGAGCTGGACGGTCGTGCCGCGCTCCACCTTCGGCGAGTTGCCGGTCAGGTTCTTGCCATCGACCTTCAGATTCAGGGTCTTGGTGGTGATGGGCAGGCTATTGATAATAACGTTGTTCAACTGCGAGCCTTTGACATCATTCGGGGCGTACCACTTGTAAGTGCCGTCCGCGCTCGTGACCTTGAAGCCAAGGCGGGTGGGCTGCTGCAGGATATCCTTCCACTTTGTGGTATCGGCCAATGTCAATTCACCGATCACAGCGGGAAATCCCGACCCGGCGAGTTTTGCACCCTTGTGGGCAACGACCTTATCAATGCTGACCGTGGTCGTGTTTTGCGTATTGCTTAAGGTGGTGGTATTGCTGCCCGCAGCCGCCTTGACCGTCACCGTGCCCTTGATGGAATGGCCGTTCAGGTTAAGTCCCGTGTCCTGCGTGCCGTCGATGGTATAATCACCGGTCACGTCGGCCAGCAGCTTGAATTCTGCGCCGCCGTCTCTGTCTGCGTCAAGGGCCGTTTGTAAATTGGCAAATCTCCGCCGCAGGCGGTTGCCCTCGCCATTGTTCAAGTCTGTTTCAGCCACCGCGGGTGCGTTGCAGTTGGGGCAGGTTGCGGCGTTTTTGTCAAAGCCGTTCTTTCCGCCGTGGCTGCACAACTTTACCACCAGGTCGCAGGTCTGGGCAGCGGCTTCCTCCAGCGTGAGCTGCGTGTCGCCACGGTAGTAAGCAAGTCCCGCGTTCCCGGGAAGCAGATCACCCAATGTGATGTTATTATTCAGCCGCAGACCGCTTCTCAAAATCTTTCCGCCGTACAGCTCGACCGTGCCGCCCCAAACCTCCAACTGGAGCAGGGTGGTATGGTCATTCTCCGGATCAAATACCAGTGTACCGCCGTTCCGCACGGCCACTCCCACCGCGCCGTTGCCGCCGCTGCTGTCAATGACCGTCAGGTTGCCGGTGCGAACCTGACTCGTGGGCGTAAGGCCGCCCACATTCAAGCTGTATCCATCCAGACTGTGTCCGTCCAAATCCAGCGTGAGGGTCTTGCTGACATATATGCCGTCAGGCAGCATCTTGTTTGCCAGCAGCTTGACGGTCTGACCGTCAGCTGCCGCATCCAGCGCGGACTTCACATCGGTATAATAGATTTCGCCGATGCCAGCCGCGAACTGTGTCCCGCAGACCGTGCACTTGCCGTCTTTACCGATGGTGCTCGCGCCCTCGGCGTTCTTGTGGGTGCAGGACAGACCGCAGGCGCACTTGTTGTTCACCATGGCGTGGGTGTGCTCCTTGACGGTTACGTCGGCCAGCTCCGTTGCATTGCCGTCCTGCACGTCGTCGCCCTTGTAGAAAGCGTGCACCTTCTGCGTATCCAACAGGGACATGAGCGGCTGCAACTCTTCTGCGATGTAGCTCTTAATGCTTTTGAACGTGCCGCCGCTGATGGCGATGGTTCCGTTGTGCGTGAACTGCACATCGCCAAACGTGCCGTCCGTAATGTTCAGCGTAGCGCTGGAAGCGACAACCCATTCACCCGCGTGATTGGAACCGCCCTTGACGGCGACGGAAGCACCCTCCGATACGGTGAGGCCATACACCATGCCGTTGCTGATGGTCGCAGTGCCGCTGTTCACGTCGCAGACAAGTCCCGCGCCTTCTGAACCGCCGATCTCGCCGCTCTGGATGTCCAGTGCGCCGGCCATGAACATGAGATTTGAAATTCTGCCGTAAGCGGCCTCGCCTGTAACAGTCAGGTTGCCTGTCGCGAGAGTTTCTTTTTTCTGCGTTTCCTCGTTAGTCTCTGAGAATCCAACCTCGAGGTAGTCGACCGTCTTGTGGTTCAGATCGAGCGTCAAGGTTTTGGTGACAACGGGTACGATGGAAGCATACTGTTCGAACGTAAAATCTTCACCGAGCGCATTGAGGGCGTCTGCATCTGTCACATGGTCTGCCAGCAGCTTGACGGTGTCGCCGTCCCGTGCCGCATTCAGCGCCCTGGGGAGAGACTTGTACTGTTTGCCGTTCACCTCGGCTGCATCCTGCAAGCCGGTGACGGTGATGGTGGCGCTTGCCTGCACGGAGGTGTTCCCCACCTCGTGAACGAACAGCGTGTAGGTGCCACCGGGCGTTTCCTCATCGATCTTGACGGAGACGGTATAAGTGCCGTCGCCGTTTTTCTTCTGGCTGATGGTAAAGTAGCCATTGACCGCGCTGCCCTGAACATAGGCGTTCAGCTTGTCCGTGCCGGTATAATTGGCAGTGAACACGGCGGTCTTGCCCGCGGTAAGGCTCTTGCTCGTTTCGGTCAGCGTCAGGCTCGGCGCTGCGGGTGTGGTGCTGCCCACCTGCTTGTTGGTCAGCTTCTTTGCGATTTCGCCGCCTACTTTATAGGTATCGGTGTCAAAGCCAGCTTCCGCAGCGGTATCGCCGTTCACTGTGGCGGAGCCGTAGAGCGTTTTGGCGGCAGGCTTTGCCGCGCTATCCAGCTCGACCGCCTTCACTGCGCCGGAGATCAGCATATCCGTGCCATCGAAGTACAGCGTGCCCTTCACGCCGACCTTCGCGCCGCTGACAGAAGCAGAGCCGGAAACCACGCTCAGCCCGCCGGTAATGGCCGCTTCCGCTTCGGCGGGCGCGGTCATGGTAAACGTGCCGCCCGTTGCATTGACGGTTACAGTACCATCGACCGTGCCGCCGTTCAGCGTCAGACTGTCCGTGGCATCAATATTGCCGGTGATGCTGTGCCCGTTCATGTGGATGGTCGTCGGGGCGTAGACGGTGAGGCCTTCCGTGACGCTGTCGAGCAGCGTGATCTCTTCCTCCATATTGTCCAAGATATCCTGCACCGTTTCATACTGCGTCCCGCCGCTCTCCGCGACGTAGTGCGTCCCGCCGCTTCCTTCGCCGTTCTCCGTGACGTCGGCGAAGACTGCCGTGGGCAGCGTCGTCAGACAGAGCGTCAGCGCCATCAGCAGGCTCAATACTCGTTTTTTCATAAGATCCTCCTTTAGGATATGCGTATAGGGTTTATATTCAGCCCGTTTTAGCACAGGCACAGCTTTTATAGATCATCCGGAATGAGCCGCAGCTTCTTCGCGGCGGCCTTGGCCTCCGCCCGGCGCTTTACGTCCAGCTTGTCGAGGATGTGGCTGACGTGGGTCTTCACGGTCGGCAGCTTCACATCCATGATCTGCGCGATCTCGGCGTTGGACTTGTCGGCGCAGAGCAGATGCAGAATTTGCAGCTCCGTGGGCGTCAGCTCCTCACCGGGGGCAAGGCGGGGTTCGAGGAAATGCGGGTAGAACGCCGCCTGCGTCCGCACCGCCGCCATCAGCCGCTTGCGCCATGCCTTGTCGCCGTCCCAGTCCAGCACTTCCAGCAGCGGCAGCACCGCCGTGCCGTATACGCTGACGGTGCGGATGAAGCGGTACTCCGCTGCCGCATCCAGCGCCGCCGTCAATCGCTCGCGCCACCGCTCGTCCTTCTTGCGGTACAGGGCAATGGCAGTCAGGACATTCAGGTGAATGCCGTCGATGATGCGGGCGCAGTTTTGGACGTACGGCTCCAGCGGGGCAAGCGTCAGCTGCACCGTGTCCGGTCTGCCGTCCTCCAGCTCCACCATGGCCTGGGTGAGATACTGGTAGCGCCGCATGACGTTCAGGTGCGTCGGCTCCCGCGGGGCTTTTTCCCGATACCACGCGTCCGCCGCGTCAAGGTCGCCGGTGTGCATGTCAATACGGCAGAGCATGGCGTCCATATTGGGCAGAAAGCGTGTCAAACCGCGCTCGGCAAAGCATTCACGGAGCACCTCGATGGTGCGCCGCGCGTCGGCGGGCTGTCCGCTTGCCAACTGGCTGCGGGCCAGCAGTCCACTGACGGCGAACTCCATGTCCGGTGTGCCGCCGCGGCGGATGTCGTTCATGTGCTGCACAAGGGGGAGCATCCGGGGCGAGATGTCCTCGCCCTTTTCAAACTTGCTCTCCGCGATGGCGCAGTCCGCAAGACCCACGCCGTCCCGCCCGAGAACAGCCTCCACCGGGATACGCATGGTGTGGTAGAGCAGGTCGTCCTTTTTGCTCCACGGGGAAAAGTCCTTGCCGCCGTTCATGATGCTGGGCAGCGCGCTTGTGACGGAGAAGGACGGCAGCGTCACTTCCTTGTTCATCAGCAGCCGGAACACAGCGGGAATGGTTTCCGTCAGACCGTTCACGCCCCGCTGGGGGAGAGAAATGTCCAGCCATGCAAGGCGGCTGCGGGCCTGCTTTCCGGCGGCGTCCTGCCTGCCGCAGCGCTCGGCAAATGCTTGCAGCTCGCCGTACCAGCGCTCCGAGCCTTCGTAGTCCATCGCCAGCGCGCAGAGCATGCTCATGCCCTGCATCAGCGAGGGAGAGGCGAGAATTTCCGCCTCCGGCAGGCTGCGGTAGTATTTTTCCATCTCGGCATAGTGACCCATGCCGGGGTGCAGCTCGGCGTTGCGCACCAGCAGCTCGGAGACCTTGGAATGGTCACCGCCGCTGGTGTAGCATTCCAGGGCGTGGGCGTAGTCCTCCTTCAGCTCATAGTACAGCCCGCCCCGGCTGAAGAGCGCTTTGCGCTTTTCCTCGGTATACTCCCGTTCCATCTCCCAGAGGAGAAAAGTTCGGAAACCCGACCAGAAGTGGAAGCGCTGGCAGTCGTCGTAGCGTAGCATAGTGGTGTATCGAAGAAGCCAGTCCAGCCGTTCGCCGGCACGGGGATCGCCGCTGACCATCCGTGCCATTTCCAAGTCAAAACTTTCAAAGGGGGCCAGCTCCAACAGGAAGCGCCGCACCGGCAGGTCAAAGCGCCGGTAGATGGCGGTTTCAAAGTAGAGAAACACCTCCCGGAACACCCGCGCCACCAACTCTGGCGTCCACAGCTTGCCCGGAGACATACACCGGGCGGTGATGGCTACGCCCAACGGATAGCCCACGGATTCTTTCAAAATTCCGTCGATCTCACTGTCTGCCGCCTCCACGCCGTAAAGCCGGAGTAGTCGCCGCACATCGTCCGCGTCAAAAAGCAGGTCGTCGGCCTCCAGCACCGTCATCAGCCCCGTGTATTGAAAGGCCATGAGGCTCCCCGGCGGCGTGCCGCGGGAGAGCAGGACGAAGCGGCGCTCGGGGCAGGCACAGATCAGTTCGCACAGGGCATTCCAGTCCTGCTCCTCCTGCATATCCTGCAAATCGTCCAGCAGTAAGATTTGCCAGTCAGCCTCCGCAGAGGGCAGCTTGGAGCCAACACTGTCCACCGGCAGGCGCAATACCTCCCGGCTGGACAGCAGCGCCTCCGCCACCGCCGTTTTTCCAAAGCCGCAGGGCGCGCTGAAAAAGAGCACGCGACCCTGCCGCATGAAGTGCTCGAACAGCTTTTCCACAGACGGCTTGATAATGATGCTTTCCTGCAAGCGTTTCCCTCCCTTATATCAGAGTGAAATTGTCCCGTAGGGGAATCCTACGGGACAAGGGGGCACGCCCCCTTGTCAATACCTCTTTCGACACGATTTATAATCATTCAAATTTATTATACAACCCCTGCCGGAAATGTAAATCGTTCCAAAGTATGAGATGGGTGTGGCTCGAATATGAAACACCTGTGGCGGGGATTTCCGCTTTGCAAACCGTTCATAGAGAACTTCTGACCCACTTTTGACCCAGAATAGGATTGGAGCGGGCAGGGCTGGGTGGAAACAATGGAAAATCCGCCGAGTGAACGGTGGTAAAAAGCACAAATCGGAGCCGAAATGACTCCGATTTGCCCTTGAGACAACCTACGGACCAGAAGGCCGGGGGTTCGAATCCCTCACGGCGTACCAAAAGTCCTCGAAATCGTCTGATTTCGAGGACTTTTGCTTTTTATAAGTTGCCATTTTCGGACGCCGCTTTTTCCTGACCCAA
>OJKY01001552.1_pt1 | contig 13656 bp, 12 predicted proteins | sample 1596571 | NCBI WGS metagenome assembly OJKY01 (sample SAMEA4350170, study PRJEB24818) | metagenome | biome: human; feature: gut; material: faeces | place: Denmark | collected 2013-09 | reverse complement strand
ATCCGAATGTGTATTACAATTTAGAAATAACAGCGGTAAGCCCGCTTTTTTGGCAGAAATTAAGCGATGATGAGCAAAATATATTGACTGAAGCGTTTAATAACGCTTTAAAAGAGGAATGTGCTTATCAAAAGGATCGCTCTTTAAAAGAAATCCTGCCCGAGGGCGGGGCCGGCTTTATCCCGTGGAGTACAGAAAATAAGCAGACGGCTTATCAGGCTTTACGGTATTTGAGCGAAAATTATATCATGAGCAGTCAAAATGCGTTAGGCAGTTATTTTATGCCGACTGCAGCAACAGAGGAGGGCGTGTAATGGCAGAATCTATTATGCTGGTGGAGGACGAAACCAGTATCCGCGAAACAATGGCAGAATTTTTGGCAGAAGAGGGCTTTGAGATATTGCAGGCGGCTGACGGGCTGGGAAAATTCGAAATACTGCCGGTAGACGGCGGTTTTGTCGTCCTCCTCGTCCTTTGCCGCTGCCGAACGCGCCGTGCCGCGCCGGTTCATAAGCGTGCGCAGGCTCTTGCGCACCTCCGCGTCGTCCGAAATGCGCTCGGCAAGAATATCCGACGCGCCCGCAAGCGCGTCCTCGATCGTCTCCACGCCCTTTTCAGGGTCAATGTATGCCTGTGCCAGCACCTCCGGCGCGTCCATTTTCAGCGTCTGCGCGAAAATTGCGTCCGCCAGCGGCTCGAAACCCTTTTCCTTCGCGATGGTCGCGCGGGTGCGGCGCTTGGGCTTGTAGGGCCGGTAGAGGTCCTCGACCTCAGCCAGCGTCGCTGCCTCGTCGATGGCCTTCGCCAGCTCGTCCGTCAGCTTTTCCTGCGCGGCGATGGAGGACTTGACCTCCTCGCGCCGCTGGGCAAGATTGCGCAGATATTGGAGCCGTGTTTCGAGTGTCCGAAGCGCTGTGTCGTCCATTGCGCCGTGCTGCTCCTTGCGGTAGCGGGCGATGAACGGAATGGTGTTGCCTTCGTCCAGAAGGGCAATGACGTTTTCAATATATTCCTGCTTGCAGTTTAATTCCTGCGCCAGAATTTCCGATATAGACTGCATGGGTTACTCCTTACTGAAAAAATCTTTTTGTATTGTATCACAAATCATGCTACAATCAAACAAAAAACTGTGGGAGGCTCCCGATATGCCGATTCGCGCACTGCTCATGGACATTGACGATACGCTGTTTGACTTTCAGACCAGCTCCCGGAACGCGCTTTCCATCGCGTTCCGCGCCTTCGGCCTGCCGTTCACGCCGGAGATGTGGGAGCGCTACCGCGCGCTCGACGCGGAGCTCTGGCAGCGCTTTGAGCGGGGCGAGATCACAAAGGAGGCACTCTATGTCGAACGCTTCCGCGTCTTTTTCGCGGAATACGGTCTGGAGGCCGACCCGGCAGCGTTTAACGCCGCATACTTCCGCGAATTGGGCGATCAGTGCAATTTCATGCCGCACTGCGAACAGGCGCTGCGGCAGCTGCACGCGCAGTACAAAATTTTTATCGTGACAAACGGCAACACGGAGATTCAGATGCGCCGCATCGCCGCCAGCGGCATGGCGCAGTATTTTGACCGCGTGTTCATCTCCGAGCAGATGGGCTGCAAGAAGCCTGACAAGCTGTTTTATGACAAGGTTTTCGCCGAGATCGGCGAGGACTACCGCGCGCAGTCCATCATGATCGGCGACAGCCTCTCAAGCGATATGCAGGGCGGCCGCAATGCCGGGATCCCGACCTGCCTCTATGGGCGGACGGAGCCGATCTCGCCGCTGTGCGACTATGCTGTGGCGGACCTGCTGGAGCTTCCGGCACTGCTTGCGCCGCTGTGACGAACCGGTGCGCGCAATCCGTATAAAATATTCCCATTTCCCAGATTTCCGCTTGCAAAACGCGGCGGAAGCCGGTAAAATAAATAGATATGAAAATTGTGAAATATTTGCGCTGAGCGCGTGCGGCGGAGGGCTTTTCTTATGCCGGCAGATATTCTGACCCGTATTCAAAACGAAATTCACGCCTTTTCCAAAGGCCAGAAAAAGATCGCGTCCTATATCCTGACCAACTATGACAAGGCGGCGTTTATGACGGCCAGCCGTCTCGGCAAGACCGTCGAGGTTTCGGAGTCGACTGTTGTGCGCTTCGCCGTGGAGCTGGGCTACGCGGGCTATCCGGAGATGCAGAAGACGCTGCAGGAGCTTGTCCGGAACAAGCTCACCAGCGTCCAGCGCATCGAGGTCGCCAGCGACCAGTTCGGCAATCAGGACGTCGTGTCCAGCGTTTTGCAGCGCGACGCCAACGCCATCCGCATGACGGCGGAGGCGCTGGACCGCGCGCAGATGACCCGTGCGGTCGGCGCGATTCTGCGTGCGCGGTGTATTTATATTGTAGGCGTGCGCTCGTCCGCGGCGCTGGCCAACTATCTGAATTTCTATTTCCGCAATATTTTTGAAAACGTGCGCCTTGTTTCCTCCACGGCCACCAGCGAAATGTTCGAGCAGCTTCTGCGCGTGGGACACGAAGACGTCGTCATCGGCATCAGCCTGCCGCGCTATTCCAGCCGCACGGTAAAGCTGCTGCAGTACGCGCACGATTCCGGCGCGACCGTCGTCACCATCACGGACAAGCCCGAGGCGCCGGGCGGCAAGGTCGCCGACCTGGTGCTCTGCGCCAAGAGCAACATGGTCTCGTTCGTCGACTCGCTCGTCGCGCCGATGAGCGTGGTCAACGCGCTGATCGTCTCCGTCGGCTTGCAGCAGGAGGACAGCGTGGCAAAAACCTATGAGGATCTGGAGCGGATTTGGGATGAATATGACGCCTTTGAGCGGGTCGAATAAAATTGTCGTTGTCGGCGGCGGCGCGGCGGGCATGATGGCCGCCGGTATGGCCGCGCAGGCGGGCGCGCAGGTGACGCTGCTGGAGCAGAACGGCCGGCTCGGCAAAAAGCTTCTCATCACCGGCAAGGGCCGCTGCAACGTCACGAACGACTGCCCGTGGCAGGATGTGCTGCAAAGCGTCCCGACGAACCCGCGCTTTCTCTACAGCGCCCTCGCGGGCTTTTCGCCCGCAGACGCAAAGAAATTCTTTGAAGACTACGGCTGTGCGCTCAAGACCGAGCGCGGCAACCGCGTTTTTCCTGTCTCTGACCGGTCGCAGTCCGTTCTGGATGCGCTCGAACGGTTCCTGTGTGCATACCATGTGCGTATCCTGCCGCGCAAAGCGGCGGAGATCGCCGTTTCCGATGGCCGCGTGACCGGCGTAAAAACGGCGGAGGGTCCCGTGCCCGCAGACTGTGTCATTCTCGCGACCGGCGGCCTGTCCTACCCCGCGACCGGCTCGACCGGCAGCGGCTACGCCATGGCGCAGGCGATCGGGCATACGATCATAGAGCCGACCGGTTCGCTCGTCCCGCTGGTCGAGAAGGGGCACGACTGCGCGAAAATGCAGGGGCTGGCCCTGAAAAACATTGCGGTCAAACTTGTAAACACGAAGGGAAAGACCGTCTATGAGGACTTTGGGGAATTGCTGTTTACCCATTTCGGCCTCTCTGGTCCTGTGATCCTCTCTGCCAGCGCGCATATGGCGCGCGGGGAGGCAGGCTATACGGTCAGGATCGACCTCAAGCCCGCACTGGATGAAAAAACATTGGACGCGCGTATTCTGCGCGATTTTTCCGCCGCGCAGAACCGCGATTTTGAAAACAGCCTTTCGGCGCTTCTGCCGAGATCCATGATCCCGGTCGTCATTGCCCGCAGCGGCATTGATCCCATGCAGAAGGTCAACTCCATCACGAAGCAGCAGCGAAGAGCACTGCTTGAGACGATCAAATGCTTTTCCGTGCCCATTGCCTGCAAAGCGCCCGTCGAGGACGCCATTGTGACCTCCGGCGGCGTGAAGGTCTCCGAGGTCAACGCGAAGACGATGGAATCGAAGCTGGTGCAGGGACTGTATTTTGCGGGCGAGCTTCTGGACGTCGACGCCTATACGGGCGGCTTCAATCTCCAGATCGCCTGGGCGACGGGCCGTCTCGCGGGGCTGTCTGCCGCCGCGAAGGAATTCCAGAAACCGGAGGACGCGACATGAGCAAATTTGTTTCCATCGCCATCGACGGCCCGGCAGGAGCCGGGAAAAGCACCATGGCCAGAGCCTGCGCGCAGGCGCTGGGCTATCTGTATGTCGACACCGGCGCGATCTACCGCACCGTCGGCTATTATATGCGCCTCATGGGCGTCGGCCCGAAGGATAAGGACGGCATTGCACGCCTCATCGACGAGGTCAACATCGATATCCGCTATGAGGACGGCGTGCAGCATATGATCCTCAACGGCGTGGACGTGACAGGGGAGATCCGCACGCCCGAAATGTCCATGTACGCCTCCGGCGTGTCCGCGCAGCCGTGCGTGCGCGCGTTTCTGCTCGATATGCAGCGGCAGCTTGCCCGGACGCACAGCGTCGTCATGGATGGCCGCGATATCGGGACGGTCGTGCTGCCGAAGGCCGACGTGAAAATTTTCCTGACCGCCAGCGCCGAGGTGCGCGCGAAGCGCCGCTTTGACGAGCTGCAGCAGAAGGGCGACAAAACGCCCTACGCGCAGATCCTCGCTGAGACGAAGCAGCGCGACAAACAGGATTCCGAGCGCGCCATCGCGCCGTTAAAACAGGCGGCGGACGCCGTGCTGCTCGATACCTCCGGCGATACGGTCGAGCAGTCGGTCAATGCCATTTTGGATATCGTCAGGAGGAAGCTCGGGTGAACTTCTGGTACCATCTGTGCTGGTGGCTGTGCCGCGTCGGGCTGTTTTTCTGGCATCCGGTGTTTCGTGTCACAGGCCGGGATCGTGTCCCTGCGGGCAGCTGCATTTTCTGCGCCAACCACTCCGGCATGGCCGACCCCATCTGGATTCTGCTGGCCCTGTCTGAAAAAAGGATGATCCGCATCATGGCCAAGCAGGAACTGCGCCGCGTGCCATTTATTGGCTGGGTTATGGAGCAATTCCGCGTGATTTTCGTCAACCGCGGCGCACACGACACGGCGGCATTCAGCCAGTGTATCGACGCGCTGACGCGTGAGAGGGAGAAACTGCTCGTCTTTGTGGAAGGAACGCGCTGCAACCGGGAAAAGCATGTACGCGCGAAAACAGGCGCTGTGCGGATGGCGGCGGAGTCCGGCGTGCCGATTGTACCGGTGTTCGTCACGCGCAACAAAACGCCCTTTTGTCCGGTCAGCGTCGTGTTCGGTGAGCCGTACAGCGTCGGCGCAATCAACCCGAATGACCATGACGCCTGCCAGCAGGCGTCCGATTGTCTCCTGAAAACGATCTATGAACTGGGCGGTGACAGCTATGCAGATCAGATTGGCTGAAACGGCGGGCTTCTGCTTCGGCGTGGAGCGGGCCGTGAGCCTGGCGGAGCAGACCGCGAAGTCCTGCGCGTCCGCCGTGACGCTCGGGCCGATCATCCACAACCGCCATGTCGTCGAGCGCTTCGAGGCCATGGGCCTGCGTGAGATCGCCCGCGCCGAGGATGCGCAGCCCGGCCAGACCGTCGTCATCCGCGCGCACGGCATCCCCGTCGGGGAGCAGCGGACGCTGTCGGCCCGCGGCGCGGTGACGGTCGACGCGACCTGCCCGTTCGTAAAGAAGATCCACGTGATCGCGCAGAAGGCGGAGCGGGACGGGCGGAGCCTTCTGATCATCGGCACGCCCACCCACCCGGAGATCATTGCGATCGCAAGCTATTCCTCTGACGCGCACGTCTTCCAGAGCGCCGAAGCGCTCGAAACCTGGCTCACGGAGCGCCCGGAGCGGCGCGATTTGCCGTTTTGTCTGGTTTCACAGACGACAGGGACGCAAAAATTGTGGGAATCATGCCGGGAAATTGCAAAAAAAGTGTGTACAAATTGCGAAATATTTGATACAATATGCAGAGCTACGGAAATGCGGCAGGAAGAAGCAGCTTTTCTTTCAAAGAGTTGTGATGCGATGGTCGTTGTCGGGGACGCAAGAAGCTCCAATACGGGGCGGCTTGCCATGATCTGCAAGGAGAATTGCCCGAAGGTGGTGCTCGTCGATCATGCCGATGAATTAGATATGACCTTTTTTCATGGCGCAGCTACTGTGGGTATAACGGCGGGCGCATCGACGCCGCCGTGGATAATTAAGGAGGTAAACAACAAAATGAGCGAAGAACTGAAAGTTGAAACTGCACAGGAGGAGAATTTTGCCGAGCTTCTCGAGCAGTCCCTCAAAACTTTGAATAATGGAGATAAGGTAACTGGCACCGTCATGGCCATCGGTTCCACCGAGATCGAAGTCGACCTTGGCACGAAGCACACCGCCTACATCCCGCTGGAAGACTTCTCCGGCGATCCGTCCGTCAAGCCCGAGGACGTCGTGCACGTCGGCGACCAGATCGAAGCGATCGTCGTCCATGTCAACGACGGCGAAGGCGTCGTCCGCCTGTCCCGCAAGCGTCTCGAGGCCGGCAAGGCATGGGAAGAGATCGAAGCGGCCGTTGAGGACAAGACCGTTGTCGAAGGCAACGTCACCGAAGAGAACAAGGGCGGCATCGTCGTCAACGTCAAGGGCATCCGCGTGTTCGTTCCCGCTTCCCAGTCCGGTGTTCCCAAGGGCGGCGATCTGAACGAGATGGTCGGAAAGACCGTCCAGCTGCGCATCACCGAGGTCAACCGTGCCCGCCGCCGCGTCGTCGGCTCCATCCGTTCCGTCGCCGCTGAGCAGCGCAAGGCCGCGCAGGAGAAGATCTGGAGCGAGATCGAGGTCGGCAAGCAGTACCACGGCACTGTCAAGTCCCTCACCAGCTACGGCGCGTTCGTCGATATCGGCGGCGTCGACGGCATGGTCCATGTCTCCGAGCTGAGCTGGAACCGCATCAAGAATCCGGCAGAGGTTGTCAAGGTTGGCGACGAGATCGACGTTTACGTCATCGCGCTCGACCCCGAAAAGAAGAAGATCTCCCTCGGCTACAAGACCGAAGCCACGAATCCGTGGACGATCTTCAACAACGAGTACAAGGTCGGCGACGTTGTCACCGTCAAGATCGTCAAGCTCATGACGTTCGGCGCGTTTGCTGAGATCATTCCCGGCGTTGACGGCCTGATCCACATCTCCCAGATCGCTGACCGCCGCATCGGCAAGCCCGAGGATGTCCTGTCCGAGGGTCAGGAAGTCGACGCGAAGATCATCGACATCGATCAGGAGCACAAGCGCATTTCCCTGTCCATCCGCGCCCTGCTGGCTCCCGCCGCAGAGGACGAAGAGGACGCCGAGTAATTCTCACTGATTCAAGCAGGCTGCCGTTTCCGGCAGTCTGCTTTTTGTCGTATAAAACTTCATGCGTGAGCACTGCACCACGAAAATGCGCAAATGCCGGTGCATGAAGTTTTTGTGCATCATTTCCGGTTGCCCCGCAGGGGCGAGGAAATGGCACATTTCTTATTTTTGCTATGCTTTTTCATAGCAAAAACCGGCAGAAGGCACTTGCGGCTTTCTGCCGGTTGACGTGAACCCTGCCTTGCACACACAGCTCACAGCTCATACATACGGATGATCGTTTCCGCGATCTCGCGTTTTTTGACGCAGCGATCCATTGCGGCCTTTTCGATCCAGCGGTGCGCGTCCTGCTCCGTCATGCCGAGCTGACGCATGAGCAGGCCCTTTGCCTTCTGGATGCGCTTGAGATCCTGCAGCTGTGAGCGCAGCTGGTCGGTCTGGGCCTGCATGGTCTGCATACTTTTTTTCAGCAGCAGCAGATTGCGCAGCGTCTGGGTCAGAACCGCCTGCTCCATCGGCCACGTCATGACGCACACGCCATGCTTCTGCAGCGTGCGCCAGGCCGCGCCGTATGCCTCCTGCCGCACCAGCAGCAGGAAGACGGCCTCCGCCGTTTCCGCCAGCTCGGCGCAACGGTGCAGTGCCTGCGCATCCGGCGCGTCGGACTGCAGGACGATCAGCGTCGGGCGCAGACGTTCCAATGCGGCGCCTGCCTCGTCCAGCCCGGATATCGTCTGAAGCTGCACGTCCGGCTGCGCGGCTGTGAACGCTGACAGGGCCGCCGGCTCCGCCGCTGTGCCGCGCACCAGGAGGATCGTATTTTTTGCCTGCTCCACGTTCTCAGCCCCCTTCTGCTGCATATGATATTCTATTTTATGCAGCCGCCCTGTTTCTGTCAATCCATTTCTCTGGCTGAACGCTGCAATAAGAAAAACAGATACCGGTTTTTTCCGCATGGGGCTTGACATTTGCCCGCTGCGCGCGTATAATTCGCTCAAACAAACGGCTCGGAGGATTCCTTCCGGCTCACATGGAAACGGTAAACGGCAAAGGCGTCGTACAGCTTCGGTTCTGTGCGTGCCTTTGCCGCTTTTTTGAGAAAAGTGAGGGATTTTTTATGCAGACGGTATCGGATTTCTTTGGTTGTCATGTGTTCGGCGAATCGGTCATGAAGCAGAAGCTGCCGAAGGACGTATTCAAGGACGTCTACGCGGCTATCCACGAGGGCAAGCGGCTCGATCTGGCTGCGGCCAACGTTGTGGCCAATTCCATGAAGGACTGGGCCATTGAGCTCGGCGCGACGCATTTTACCCACTGGTTCCAGCCCATGACCGGCATCACGGCGGAGAAGCACGACTCGTTCATCTCGCCCACCGCAGGCGGCGGCGTTATCATGGAGTTTTCCGGCAAGGAGCTGATTCAGGGCGAGCCGGATGCGTCCAGCTTCCCCTCCGGCGGTCTGCGCGCCACGTTTGAGGCCAGAGGCTACACCGCATGGGACCCGACGTCCTTCGCGTTCATCAAGGATCATGTGCTCTATATCCCGACCGCGTTCTGTTCCTACGGCGGCGAGGCGCTCGACAAGAAAACCCCGCTGCTGCGCTCCATGCAGGCCATCAACAAGCAGGGCCTGCGCATTCTGAAGCTCTTCGGCCACACCTCCGTCAGGGCTGTGCGCACGACGGTCGGCCCGGAGCAGGAATATTTCCTCATCGACGAGGCGCTTTACAATAAGCGCAAGGACCTGCTCTACACGGGCCGCACGCTCTTCGGCGCGAAGCCGCCGAAGGGGCAGGAGCTGGACGACCATTATTTCGGCACCATCAAGCCGCGCGTGGCCGCGTTCATGCAGGATCTGGACAAGGAACTCTGGGAGCTCGGCGTTCTGGCCAAGACCGAGCACAATGAGGTCGCCCCCGCGCAGCATGAGCTTGCGCCGGTTTTCACGACCACCAATATTTCCGCCGACCACAACCAGCTGACCATGGAGCTGCTGCAGAAGATCGCCCGCAAGCACGGCATGGTCTGTCTGCTGCACGAAAAGCCCTTTGCGGGCGTCAACGGCTCCGGCAAGCACAACAACTGGTCGATCTCGACCGACACAGGCGTCAACCTGCTCGAACCCGGCGAAACGCCGAGTGAGAACGCGCAGTTCCTGCTGTTCCTGTGCGCCGTTATTCAGGCCGTTGACGATTATCAGGACCTGCTGCGCATTTCCGTGGCCTCTGCGGGCAACGACCACCGGCTGGGCGCGAACGAAGCGCCGCCCGCCGTCGTGTCCATGTTCCTCGGCACGGAGCTGACGGAGATTCTGGACGCGATCGAATCCGACACGGCCTATGACGCGAAGGAGAAGGAGCTTCTGAAGATCGGCGTCCACGTCCTGCCGAAATTCCCGAAGGACACGACCGACCGCAACCGCACCTCGCCATTTGCCTTTACCGGCAACAAGTTTGAGTTCCGTATGCTCGGCTCCGCCGCGTCCATTTCCGACGCGAACGTCGTTCTGAACACCGCTGTTGCAGAGTCTCTGCGGCAGTACGCCGACAAGCTTGAGGGCGCGGAGGACTTCGAAACTGCCCTGCACGATCTCATCCGCGACACCATCCGCGCGCACAAGCGCATCATCTTCAACGGCAACGGCTACGATGCAAGCTGGCTGGAGGAGGCCGAGAAGCGCGGCCTGCTGAATCTCAAGACCACGCCCGCCTGCGCGCCGTATCTGATGAAGGAAAAGAATGTGCGCCTGTTTGCAGACCATAAGATCTACAGCGAGACGGAGCTGCACGCGAGATATGAAATTCTGCTGGAAAACTACAGCAAGGTGCTGCGCATTGAGGCGCTGACCATGCTCGACATGGTGCAGACCGACATCCTGCCCGCCGTTTCGGACTACACGGCAAAGCTCGTCCGGACGGCAGCGGAGAAAAAGAGCCTGCTCGGCGACGCGGCAGGCGGCTATGAATATAAGACGGCCGCACGTCTGTCGGCACTGACCGAGACGGCCAGCGAGGACGCCGCGAAGCTCTCCGACGCGCTCCTGCAGGCAGGCGAGCTGCCCAGCGCACAGGAGGCTGCCGATTTCTATCAGGCAGAGGTCTTCAAGGACATGGCTGAGCTGCGCCTGGCTGTGGACGAAATGGAGACGCTTACCTCCCGCGCCTGCTGGCCATACCCGACCTACGGTGAGCTGCTGTTCAGCGTCCGCTGAACGCCTCCGTGCGATCCGCGCACATCTAAAACCTATGCCCGTTTCATGATTCCTCTTTTCATTTGTGTTGACGGCGGCCCGCAGGATTTCCTGCGGGCCGCCGCCTGTTCCGGAAAAGCTCCTATTTCCCGGGAAGCACCGGCGCGGCAGTCTTCAGCTGATGATGCGCCCCAGCGGCTGCGCCTTTATATGCACGAAGGCCGGAACCCGATGGTTCCGGCCTTTTGATGCGCCTGTATCGTCTTCAATGAACTCAGGATTCCGTTTCCGGTTCTACATACTTGGGGTTGTAATTGATGAGAATGCCGATGTCCTGCAGCTGCTTGACCTCGTCGGTGTTCACAGGATTGTCCCAGAGGTTCATCCGCACGAGCATGATGCACGATTCCAGCTTCGAGATCGATTTGATCCGGTTATAATCAGCGTCGATGAAGTTGACGGCGAGGTTCCCCTCCAATCCGGCCAGACTTTCGATCTGGTTGTGGCTGATGTCGACGTGCCAGAGCGGCGTATCCGCGTCGAACTGCGGAAGCTCCGTAATCTGGTTGCTGCTCACATTGAGGTCGACCAGCTGCTTGAAGCCGGACACGACGGAGATATCGGAAATGCTGTTGCCGCTGAGGTCGAGCGTTTCGAGCGCCGTGCAGCCGGCCAGCGCGGAAATGTCCGTGATCTGGTTGCCGGGCAGAACGAGCGTTTTGAGCTTCGTATGATCGGCAAGGCCCGCAATACGCGTGATCGCGCACTGCCCGGCGTAGAGCGTTTCCAGCTCCGTGCAGTTTTTGAGATTGTTGAGTGAGGTGACGGGATTGTTGGTCAGATTCAGCTCCCTGAGCGCCAGCAGCCCGGAAAGCGCCGTCAGATCGGAGACGGTGTTGTTGGACAGATCGAGCGTTTCCAGCTTTTGCAGGCCGATCAGCGCGTCGATCTCCGCCACGGCGCAGCCGGACAGATTCAGGCTCGTCAGCTCCGGCAGCGTCACGATGGTGTTCATCGCCGCAGTCGAGAGCGTGCAGCCGGACAGATCGAGCGACCGCAGCAGCGGCAGCCGGGACAGGACGGACAGATCGAGCGACGCGCCGTGGTGCAGGGACAAGGAGCGCAGGCCGGTGAAGTAGGAGAGATCGTCCAGCGAGGCGACCGTGTCGGGAAGGTCCAGCGCCTCGACGGCCCAGAGCTCGTCGGACATGATGGCGCTGCCCGCCGTCTTGCCCAGCAGCTCGCGCACATAGGCGTCAAGACCTGCGTCGGCGAGCTTGACTTCTTCCACAACGTTGCCGACGGTATAGCCCGCGTAGGCCGCGTCGCTTACAAGGCCGTTTTCTGCCACGCTCAGCGCGACGATGCGGCTTTCACCGGCTTCCAGCGAAATGGGGCCGGTATAGATGTCCTGCGCCGAGGCGGGGAAATCGCTGTTGCACACGGCGTAGACCGTGCCCGACGAGCCGGTAACGGTCACGTCGATGTATTCCGAGTAATTGCCGCTTTCCGGCTCGATGACGGGCGCGGCGGGGCGCAGCGCGTCGATCTGTGTGCGGACGGCGTCGTTTGTAATGCGGCTGAGCATTGTCTCCGCGTCGAGCAGCTTGTCCTGCTCTACATACGTTCCGGACAGCGCGACATAGAGGGAAACGGAATCCGGGATCTGTGTAATGGCGCTGACAAGGGTGTATTCGGCCTTTGTGTAGTTGCCGCTCTTTTTATAGGCGTCGGCCAGCCGGATGGCAAGCTCCGCGTCCTTCGGCGCGAAGCGCATAGCCGCTTTGTAGAACGCGACCGCGCGGGAATAGCGCCCGGCCTCATAGAAATGCTCACCCCAGTAGACGAAGATGCTTTCGGTCACATCGCGGCGTGCAATCAGGAAAAACCAGCACGCGCCGATGACGATGGCAAGGATCAGGATGATCGGGAGAATGATTTTCAAAGTGTGCTTCATATATAAGCTCCAATCCGTATGCAGCAGAAATTTCGAATGTTTTTATACATTATACGTCCCATCGGAATTCGTGTCAAGATTTGCGATTATGTCAATCAGAATACCGCCCATTCACGCGGCATAGACTTGTCCGAAAGGACGGTGCTTGAAATGTCGGTGATCACAAAGGCGGGGCTGTTGGCGCTGGCAGCGGTACTGCTGCTGCCGTCGGCGCAGACAACGCAGGCTGCGCAGCCGGAGCCATTGATCGTAATCGTGCAGAAGCGGCAGGACGCGCAGGAGCGGACGCTCCGCGTCCTGCGGGACGGAAGCGTGGAGGAGGCTGCACTGGATACCTATCTGGCGCAGGTCGTGCTGTCGGAAATGCCCGCCTCGTTCGCGCCGGAGGCACTCAAGGCGCAGGCGGTGGCAGCGCGCACGTTCGCCTGCCGGCAGACGGCGGGCGGCAAGCACGAAAACGCGGACGTGTGCGCGCAGAGCGCCTGCTGCCAGGCGTGCCTGACGGTCGAGGACCTGCGCGCGCGGTATGGAGACGGCTTTGAGGCTGCGTGGGACAAGGCGCTTGCCGCCGTGCGGGAAACGCAGAACGAGGTGCTGACATACGAGGGAGCGCTGATCGACGCGGTCTATTTTTCCTGCTCCGGCGGCTCGACGGAGGACGCGGCTGCTGTCTGGGGAACGGACGTGCCGTATCTGCGGGCGGTCGAAAGCCCCGGCGAGCAGGACGCGGCCAAATATGAAAGCCGGGTCTGTGTGACAGCGGAGACATTTGCCGAGACGCTCCGCGCGCTCGACGCGTCGGTACAGCTTTCCGGCGATCCCGGTGGCTGGGTGCAGTCCGTCACGCGCACGCCGGGCGGCGGCGTCGATACGCTTACGGCAGGCGGAAGGACGTTTTCCGGCGTTCAGCTGCGAAAGGCCTTCGGGCTGAACTCCACGCGCTTTACGCTTCTGTACGAGGATGGCGCATTCAGCTTCGACGTCCTCGGCTACGGCCACCGCGTCGGCATGAGCCAATACGGCGCAGACGCCATCGCCCGCCTCGGCTTCGATTATAAGACCATCCTGCGGTTCTATTACCGCGGCGCGTCCATAGAAAGCATGCAGACGAACTTTAAGCGGCAGAGCCGCACTGGCAACGCTCCTTCGCCGCAAGCAGGTGAATCCGCATAAACGCAATATGTTCGGCCAGCAGCCTCGCGCTGCTGGCCGTTTTTGCGTATGAG
>OJKY01001551.1_pt1 | contig 13667 bp, 9 predicted proteins | sample 1596571 | NCBI WGS metagenome assembly OJKY01 (sample SAMEA4350170, study PRJEB24818) | metagenome | biome: human; feature: gut; material: faeces | place: Denmark | collected 2013-09 | reverse complement strand
CCTTCCAGCGGATCAGTGCCTCCACGCCCCGCAGTTTACGGTTGCCCGCATAATACTGGGGCTGATAATACAGCAGAAAATTATTCTCAAAAACAGCCTCTTTTAATTTGCTGTCCAGTTCTACATTTTTCAGGAAATCGTTCAGGATCGGCGTATCGAAATACTGGATCCGGTTCTTGCCCATGGCTTTTCCCTTGAACATTACGATTTCCGCACAGTTGATCAGTTCCAGTGCGGAAGTCGCAGCCTCCGGATATTCCGCCACACCGACACTTACGGTGATGTTCAGGACCTGCCCGCCCACCAGATAAAACGGCTCCCTGGTGCGCTTAACGATCTCCTTATGAATATGTTCCACACTTTTGTTCCCACAAGGATCATAAATGGCCATGCAGTAGACATCACTGGTCAGGTGGCAGACGATCACATCATCCCCGTTAAATTCCTTCAGAAAAGAGCCAAACTGCTGTACCAGTTCGTCCCCCGCCACGATTCCCAGTCCGTCATTTACCTTGCGGAAATCATCAATATCAATAACAAGCACGCTGACCAGCCGGTTATCCTCTTTGGCCCGACGAAGAAATTCGGTCAGAAGACGCACAAAATAATTACGGTTGTACAGTCCGGTCAGACTGTCGTAATACGCCATGTAGAGAAGCTCTTCGTTCTGTGTTTTCTGTTTGGTGATATTCTGTACCACAATAATCTGATCCGTCGGCCTGCCATCTTCGTAGAAAATCCTGCTGGAAAACTGCAGCCAGGTCTTCTTTCCCCTCTGCATACATTCCACAGAGTCCGTCTCCCGACCGCTCTTTTCCAAAAACAGCATTTCCCGAAGTGCCAGCACATACGGTTCGTCCACCATCTCCTGAAGTTTTACAAAATCTCTTCTGTCCAGAATCTGGAAGTCAAAAAAATCATCCCATTTTCCCAGCGTAGTGACCGTATTCTTTTCAAAAGAATAGTAGATATAAGCATAATCCATGGTATCGCACAACAGACGATACATTCTCTCCTTAGCGCTCAGTTTCTGATTCATTGCGCGCATAAGATCCAGCTGATAGCGTAACTCGTTCATAACCCCACTCACCCTTTATTTTTTGGTGATGTAACCCTGTGCTTTCAAAAGTTCTGCGCAAAGCAATGCTCCCCCAGCTGCTCCACGTAAGGTATTGTGTGACAAACCTACGAACTTGTAATCATATACGGTATCTTCTCTCAGACGACCTACACTGATACCCATACCGTTCTCGAAATCAACATCCAGAGCCACCTGTGGTCTGTTGTCCTCCTCCAGATACTGGATAAACTGCTTCGGTGCACTGGGAAGTCCCAGTCTCTGAGGCTCACCGCTGAAGGTGACCAGTTTCTCGATCAGCTGCTCCTTGGTAGGCTTCTTACGGAATTTAACAAATACGGCTGCGGTATGTCCGTTCAATACCGGAACACGGATGCACTGACAGGTGATCACGGGAGAAGTTGCGGGAACGATCTTATCGCCTTCCACTTTACCCCAGATACGTAAGGGTTCTTTCTCACTCTTCTCTTCCTCACCACCGATGTAAGGAATGATATTGCCTACCATCTCGGGCCAGTCCTTAAAAGTCTTGCCTGCGCCGGAGATTGCCTGATAAGTGGTTGCTACCACTTCGTAAGGCTCGAATTCCTTCCATGCGGTCAGAACCGGTGCATAGCTCTGGATGGAGCAGTTGGGCTTTACAGCGATAAATCCTCTGGTGGTTCCCAGTCTCTTCTTCTGTGCCTCTATGATCTGGAAATGTTCGGGATTGATCTCGGGTACTACCATGGGAACATCGGGGGTCCATCTGTGGGCACTGTTGTTGGATACCACAGGGGTTTCGGTCTTTGCGTATGCTTCCTCGATGGCCTTGATCTCATCCTTGGTCATATCTACCGCACTGAATACGAAATCAACCTGTGCGGCTACTTTTTCTACTTCATTGACATTCATGACTACCAGCTTTTTCACATCTTCGGGCATGGGAGTGGTCATCTTCCAACGGTCACCCACGGCCTCCTCATAAGTCTTGCCTGCGGAACGGGGGCTGGCAGCAATGGTCGTTACCTCGAACCAGGGATGGTTCTCCAACAGCGAGATAAATCTCTGACCTACCATACCGGTTCCGCCCAGGATACCTACACGTAATTTTTCACTCATTTTTCATTTCCTCCTCATCTTTGTGCATTTTTATTTTATCTGCAAAAGACCTGTTCAGTTTCCACTTACTGAATGCGGTCTTCCAAAGCCTGTTGATATACTTCTATGGCATTTGTTTTCAGGTATTCTTTATTTTTCTCAATGACCTGCTTCATCATTTCCGCACCGGGAGCACCGATGGTCAGCCGCTTTTCCACACAGGTCTTTAAGGAAATGGCATCGTAAATGTCCTCATCAAACTTATCACTGATGGAACGTAATTCTTCCAGGCTCAGGGCATCAATGGAAGTATCCTTTTCAATACAATACAGTACCAGGCGTCCGATAATGCCGTGAGCATCCCGGAAAGGTACGCCCTTACCTACCAGATAATCTGCGGCATCCGTAGCATTGGTAAATCCGTTCATGGCACTCTTTGCCATACGGTCCTTACGGAACTTCATGGTCTTTATCATGCCGGTAAATAAGGCAATACAGTCCGCTACGGTATCCATGGCATCAAAAGCCATCTCCTTGTCTTCCTGCATGTCTTTATTATAAGCAAGGGGCAGTCCCTTCATTGTGGTAAGTAACGCCATCAGGGCACCGTAGACTCTTCCGGTCTTGCCTCTTACCAGTTCAGCGATATCCGGGTTCTTCTTCTGAGGCATAATGCTGCTTCCAGTGGAATAGGCATCGTCCAGTTCCACGAACTGGTACTCATTGGAATTCCAGATAATGATTTCTTCGCTGAAACGGCTTAAATGCATCATGATCGTGGAAAGCGCGGAAAGGAACTCGATCAGATAATCTCTGTCCGCCACGGAATCGATACTGTTTAATGTCGGTCCTTCAAAACGAAGCAGCTTTGCGGTATACTCACGGTCTAACGGATACGTGGTACCGGCCAGTGCTCCTGCTCCCAGAGGACAATAATTCATACGTTTGTAAATATCGGCCAGACGCTGTCTGTCCCTCTTGAACATTTCAAAATAGGCACCATAATGATGAGCCAGAGTAATGGGCTGTGCCTTCTGTAAATGGGTGAATCCCGGCATATAGGTCTCTAAGTTGTTCTCCATGGTGTCCAGAATGGCTTCCAGAAGCTTTTCCAGAAGTCCGTCTGTCTCTGCCACTCTCGCTCTGGTATAGAGACGCATGTCCAACGCCACCTGGTCGTTACGGCTGCGTCCGGTGTGAAGCTTTTTGCCTGCATCACCGATCCGGTCGATCAGGGTTGCCTCTACAAAACTGTGGATATCCTCCTGGGTTTCGTCGATTGTAAGCTTTCCGGCATCCACATCCTCTAAAATACCGGTCAGTCCTTCGATAATGCTCTTTCTCTCCTCCTCGGTGAGGATTCCCTGCTTTGCCAGCATGGTGGCATGTACGATACTTCCGGTGACATCTTCATGAAACAATCTCTTATCGAATGTTATGGACGCATTGAAATCAAATACCAGCTGATCGGTCTGTTTCGTAAAGCGTCCTCCCCATAATTGTGCCATGGTCATTCTCCCATCTTTTTATTCTGTCAGCAGCCTATCAGACAATTTTTCTCATAGACATTGATTGCAATTAATCATATCACAAACGACACTTTAATGCAATACAGTGAATTTCATCACTTTCGGGTAGCAAAAACACTTTTTTCTTTTAAATTCATACTATAACAATAAATATTCAAGTTAAGGAAGTATGCCTTTTTATGGGAGCTCTCATCGAATTAAAAAACATAGGTTACTCCTATCATAACCTGGCGGGCGAGACCGGTGCCATAAAAGATGTCTCCTTTCAGGTGGAGGAAGGGGAATTTGTCGCTTTAGTAGGTCCCAGCGGCTGCGGGAAGTCCACGCTGCTGTCTATCATTGCGGGACTGCTTGCTCCGGAGACCGGCACCATTGTAGTCAACAATCCCGACGGATCCCTTCACTATCCCCGTGTCGGCTATATGCTGCAGCACGATCATCTCTTCGAATGGCGTACCATCTACCAGAATGTCACTCTGGGACTGGAGATCCATCATGCTCTTACCAAAGAGCGTACCGACTATGTGAAACAGCTTCTGTCCGACTATGGTCTGGAAAGCTTTCAGGATAAACGTCCCAGCGAATTGTCCGGCGGCATGAAGCAGCGTGCTGCCCTGATCCGCACCCTTGCCCTGGATCCCCAGCTGCTCCTTCTGGATGAACCCTTCAGCGCCCTGGATTACCAGACCAGGCTCATGGTATCCGCAGATATCTGCCGGCTGATCCGGCAGGCTGGTAAGACTATGATCATCGTCACTCACGATCTGTCGGAGGCCATCAGTCTGGCCGACAAGGTCTATGTACTGTCTGCGAGGCCGGCGACGATCAAGGCCGTTCTCCCCATCCGGCTCACGCTTCCGGATGCATCACCGCTGGCTGCCAGAAATGCGCCAGAATTTCCATATTATTTCAACCAACTCTGGGAGGAATTAACGGATGAGACCACAAACTAAACAACCTCTGACCGATCAGGAACAATATCTTCGAAACCACAAAAGCCATCACAGACAGGTCTCCTTCCTGCGCTTTTTTCTTCTGGGAATCTTTTTACTCCTGTGGGAAGTAAGTGCAGATCTTGACTGGATCGACAGTTTCTTTTTCTCCAGTCCCCACAGAGTCATTCTGTGCCTTGGAGAATTATGGACAGAACGGTCCCTTCCGATGCATATCGGTATCACACTGTTAGAAACGATCCTGAGTTTCCTGCTGGTATTTTTCGTCAGTCTTCTGTTATCCACTCTGCTGTGGTTTTCCAGGCAGCTGTCGGAGATCTTAGAGCCTTATCTGGTACTGCTCAACAGCCTTCCGAAATCCGCTCTGGCTCCTCTGTTTATTGTCTGGCTGGGCACCGGGATCAACACCATCATCATTGCTGGAATCTCTGTGGCAGTATTCGGATCCATCATCAGCTTTTACACCGCCTTTCATCAGGTAGATCCGGAAAAGGAGATTCTGATCCGCACACTGGGTGGAAACCGCAGGGATATCTTTTTCAAAGTGGTACTGCCGGGATCCATTCCCACCCTGCTCAGTACCACCAAAGTCAATATCGGGCTGTCCCTGGTAGGTGTTATCATCGGGGAATTTCTCGCCGCCAGACGGGGACTGGGCTACCTGATCATCTACGGTTCCCAGGTCTTCCAGCTGGATATGGTAATCAGTTCCATCTTACTGCTATGTGTGATTGCCATGCTGCTCTATCTGCTGACACAGTCTCTGGAACATTACAGCAAAAAGCACCGCAACTGACCTTTCGGAGATCCGCAGGCGTTTTCGTCTTACGGTCTCCTACATAATTTACGGCTTTGTGAAACGTTCTGCGAAAATAATAAATTTTACAGTTGCAAAATTTCCCAAGAACATATATAATAACCTAGTCCGCTGAAATAGCTCAGTTGGTAGAGCACTTCACTCGTAATGAAGGGGTCGTGGGTTCGAGTCCCATTTTCAGCTTATATGTATTAAAAAAGAGAAAGCTTTTCGCTTTCTCTTTTTTTGTAGTAACTCTTCAGAGCCATGCAAAGCTGCGTTCTGCAAATGTCTGCTTATCTTGCACCTTTGTCGTAGATCACTCCCAGTGCTCTCGGTGCACCGTTCTGTTTGGAGAAGAATACCAGAAGCAGCAAAGTCAGTACATAAGGCAGGATCATGACCAGATCCTGATAACTGCTGGGCATCTGCAGTACCTGTACCAGACGGTATCCACCGGATCTGGCAAATCCGAACAACAGACACGCTCCCAGAGTCGGCAGGATACGCCAGTTGCCGAAGATCAGTGCCGCAATAGCCAGATAACCGTAACCTACATAAATACTGGAGGAAAAGTTTGCGGAAATGGAATACGCGAAACAGATACCTCCCAGTCCCGACAACGCACCACAGATCATAATGGCTGCCAGACGGATCTGTCCCACCTGTCTTCCGGCCGCATCCACTGCATGGGGATTGTCACCGCAGGCACGCAGATGCATGCCGAAGCGGGTCTTATACATCACAAACCACGCCACGAAAGCCACTACCACAATCACCAGTTCAAAAGGATACAGATTGGTAAATACCGCTCCCAGTACCGGAATCTTAGAGATTCCCGGGATGGTAATTCTGGAAGAAACAGTCAGTACGAACTTATCGGACGTAGCACCAAATACCACTCTGTTGAACAGCTTCGTTAAATATGCGGTCAGCGCCATGGCCAGAATATTGACTACCACACCACTGATAACCTGATTGGCCTTGAACTTCAGACATAACATGGCATGGATCAGTGCAAACAGACTTCCGCCCACAGCCGCCATAACCATGGCAATGTAGAAAGGCGCCGGAGAGTCTCCGGCAAAGTTTCCCGCAATGGCAACCGCCACGAATGCACCGATAAAGGCGCCAAAACCCTGTAAGCCTTCTACCGCCAGCATGGTCACACCGGATTTCTCACAGTAGATGCCACCGATGGCCATAATAAATAAAGGCAGTGCAAAGGATAAACCGTCAATGATCACAATATCCATTTATTTGTCCTCCTTTGTCTTGTTGGTTTTCTCTCTTCTGTTTCGCTCCATTTTCCACTTGATGTAAGCATTACATGCGCTGAACAAAAGGATGATACCGGTGATAACGGATGCAATCTCCGCATCCACGCCGGCCGCAGATTTCATATAAGTACTTCCCTTGCTGATCAGGGTGATCAGCATAGTAGAAAATACAATACCGAAGGGATTGTTGTTACCAAGCAGGGATACCGCAATGGCATCAAATCCGGTACTGATCAATACCTTTGGCTGAATGGATCCCACATAGCCCAGATAATAAGTCACACCGGCAAGTCCGGCCAGTGCACCGGAAATCGTCATGGACAGTACCATGCTTCTGCCTACCTTGATACCTGCATATTTTGCAGCACTGCGGGAATAGCCCACAGCCTTCAGTTCATAGCCAAGCTTTGTCTTCTCTAACAGGAACCATACAGCCACCACCGTAAGCAGAGCCAGAATAATTCCCAGCGGAATATCCATTTTCAGATTGCCCACCATGGTATCCATCAGTGTCAGTCTGGAAGCTGCGGAGATTTCCTTTGACTGTCTGGAGACCGGATCCACGAAAAAGGTATTGATGAAGAAACTGATCACATACTGGAACGTATAGTTTAACATAATAGAGGAAACGACCTCATTAATATTAAACCGGTATTTCAGGAAGCCGATCAGTGCCCCCACCAGACCACCGACGATCAGGCCGATGATCACTACCAGCGGCTTTGCCAGCACGGCGTTCAGACTGCTGTAGCCCACAACGATGCTTGCGGTAAATCCGGCTGCCAGCATCTGTCCGGAGACGCCGATATTAAACAGTCCGGCGCGGAGTGCTACCGCCACAGCCAGTGCCGCGAAGATCATGGGGGTAAAATAGTTCACATAACTCATAAAGTCCGTCAGCATACTCTTGTAGCTGGCGTAGGAGGACTTGGGTGCCAGTCCGCCTCCCTGTAGAAGTGCGTAATAAGCCTTAAAGGGATTGGAACCGGTCACAGCGATGATCACACCACCTGCCACAAGACTACAAAGGATCGCAAGGAGAGGAATCTTTACCGCATTCCATAATTTTGTAAATTTTTTCATGGTCTTATGCCTCCTTCTCCTTGTTTTTTACGCCCATCATGAACTCTCCCACTTCATTGGTGGTCAGTTCACTGGCTTTGGCGATCTTCTGTATGCTTCCGTTATAAATAACTGCGATGGTATCCGCACAATTCATGATCTCATCCAATTCCAGAGAGATCAGAAGGATTGCCTTGCCCTTGTCTCTCTCTGCAATGATCTGCTTGTGGATATTCTCTATGGCACCGATATCCAGTCCACGGGTGGGCTGCACAAAGATCATCAGGGAGGAATCCTGTTCCACTTCTCTGGCAATAATGGCTTTCTGCTGATTACCACCACTCATGGAACGTACCACTGTCTTGCTGCCCTGGCCGCTTCGGATATCGTATTTTTCTATCAGTTTTTCACTGTTGTCTTCAAAAATCTTCTGATCCAGTACTCCCTTATGACAGAACGGCTCTTTGTAATAATTACGAAGTGCCAGATTCTCCGAAAGGGTAAAATCCATGACCAGTCCGTAATTCTGTCTATCCTCGGGAATATAGGAAATTCCTTCGGTCGTTCGTTCTCTGATAGACAGGTTCGTAATGTCTCTGCCGTTTAACAGGATCTTGCCGGAACGCACCGGTACCAGTCCCGCAATAGCATCTGCGATTTCTACCTGTCCGTTGCCTGCCACACCTGCGATCGCAACGATCTCACCGGAATGTACCTCCAGAGATACATCCTTTACCACCTGGAAATCCTGTTTATTGTAAACATTCAGTTTCTCGATACTGAGTATGGTCTTACCCGGTTTTGCAGGCTCTTTTTCTGTCTCAAAATTCACTTCACGGCCTACCATTTTGTTGGCCATGACTTTGGTGGACGTGGTAGCCACATCCATGACATCCATCAGACGTCCGTGGTTCAGGATGGCACATCTGTCCGCGATCCGTTTGATTTCTTCCAGTTTATGTGTGATCAGGATGATAGTCTTGCCGTCATCCCGCAGAGATTTGATAATATCCAACAGGAAATCGATCTCCTGCGGTGTCAGAACCGCTGTGGGTTCATCAAAAATGAGGATCTCCGCTTCTCTGTAAAGCATCTTTAAGATCTCTACTCTCTGCTGTGTAGAGACATTAATGTCGCTGATCACATCGGTGGGGTTCACTGCCAGTCCGTATTTTTCCGAAAGGTTCCGGATATCCTGATTGGCCTTCTTCATATCCACTACCGGAATACATCCCAGCACCTTCTTCACCGGCTCCATACCCATTACGATATTCTCAGCAATGGTGTAGTTGGATACCAGTTTGAAATGCTGGTGTACCATACCGATGTTTAATTTGGTGGCATGATTGGGGGATTCCAGCTTCACCTTTTCACCCCGGATATAGATCTCTCCTTCATCCGGTTCGTACATTCCGAACAGCATACTCATCAAGGTGGATTTTCCTGCACCATTTTCTCCCAGAAGGGCAAAGATCTCTCCCTTTTTGATCTGGATCGTCACATCGTCATTGGCTACGATCCCGGGAAAACGTTTGGTGATGTGTTTCATCTCAACAATATATTCCGACATGTTCATCCTCATTTCTGTACATTTTCCTGCCTAAACAGCAGTTTAAACAAGAAGAAGGTGACAGTTCCTCACCATCACCTTCTTGTGAATCCATTCTTCCTACCAGGTAAAGGTCTCCGGAGTTACACCGTTAAAGTTTGCCGCAGGAACGATCTTGCCTTCCTTTAACAGAGCCTGTGCTGCATTGATCTTCTCAATAGCCTCTGCGGTGAGCTGGCATCTGCCTTCCTCACTTACGAAACCGGTAGCATCATCTGCTGCGGTCAGAGTCACATTAGCACCTTTGAAGGAACCGTCTTTTACTTCGTTCAGTACGTTGTAAACAGTATCATGCATTACCTTCAGGCCACTGGTCAGAACGATATTGCTGTCACCGTTTGCACCGTCATCATACTGGTCAACATCACAACCGATCACCTTAACGCCTTCAGCTTCCTTTGCAGCGGTGAATACACCGTTACCGGAACCACCTGCTGCTACGAACAGGATGTCCACGCCTTCAGCGATCAGAGCATTACCCAGTACCTTACCGGTAGCTTCATCGGAGAAGTTACCAACATAGTTACCGCCTACGTTAGCGCCGGTAACATCGGTACCTGCGTAAGAAGGAAGCTCTACTACTTCTACGTTCATGCCTTCGGTACCGTTCACATACTTAACACCGCACTCGAAGCCATACTGGTAGTTCACGTTGGAAGGATATGCAATACCGTTTACTACTGCTACCTTACCTGTGGTGGTAGACAGAGCTGCAGCCATACCTGCATAGAAACCACTCTCCTGCTCAGCATAGTAAGCAGCGTATACGTTGTCGATCACCTGATCTGCGGTTACTTCGGTACCATCAACGGTAGGCCAGGAATCGATCAGGATGAACTTGGTATCCGGATTCTCCTGTGCCAGATTGCCGATACCTGCAAACTGGAAACCACAGCATACAATAACATCATAATCAGCTACAACATCAGCTACAGCCTGAACAGCTGCTGCGCTGTCACCGGTCTCTTCACGGATGGGGGTTACGGTTGCATTCGGATTCTCCTCAATGAACTTCAGAACACCGTTGTAGTTGTCCTGATTGAAGGAACCGTCATCCACGCCGGAGGGGCTGGATACGATAGCGATCTTCAGACCGGGTTCTTCACTGCTGCTCTCTGCAGTTGCTGCAGTTGTTGCAGTTGCTGCAGTGGTGGTAGCTGCCGCACTGGATTCTGCATTGGTGTCAGCATTGGTGCTGCCGCATGCTACCAGAGAAACAGCCATGACAGATGCAAGTGCAAGTGCCAGAAACTTTTTCATAATTTTTTCCTCCTAAAAATGTAAATATTAAAACATTGAATCACAACGGTAATATTATCATTATAGTCTGTAAAATTCAATATCTATTTTTAATTAACGCATATGCACATCCATCTGCGGGAACGGTATTTCAATTTCTGCTTTATCAAGTGCATACTTACACTGTTCGGTAATACGCCATTTTCCCTGCCAGAAATCCTCATTTTTGAACCAGCAGCGTACACATAGGTTGATTCCGGAGTCTGCCAGTTCATCTACAAATACAAAATGCTCTCTTTCCTTTATAGTATCGGGATCTTCAGAGAGAACCTTTGTCAGAACTTCCTTTGCCTTCTTAATATCTGCGCTGTAAGCAATAGACACCTTCACATCACATCGCCTGGATTCGGCAGCAGTGACATTCACAATGGTGTTATTTGCCAGATTGCCGTTTGGAAGAATAATCGTCTGATTATCATAGGTTAACAGCTTTGTATAGAAGATCTGGATCTCTTTTACTGTACCTTCCTTACCGGAGGAGCCTTCCACAATGTAATCTCCCACCTTAAACGGCTTCAATAATAAAATCAGCACACCGCCCGCCAGATTAGACAGACTTCCCTGCACTGCCAGACCGATGGCCACGCCGGCCGATCCCAGCAACGCAACAATGCTGGCTGCGTCCACGCCGAAGGAGGACGCCAGTGTCAGGATCAGTATTATATATAAAGAAGCTTTTACAAAAGAGTCCACGAACTGGATCACACCGATCTCTGCTCCCGCCCGGTTCATAGATTTACGGATGATCTTGCGGATCAGCCTGATCAGCTGCATTCCAATGAAAAAGAATACCAGTGCCAGTCCGATCCGGATGCCAAGATTCAGTGCCTTTTCCGGCAGGGTATCCAGGAAAGATGCGATCAGTCCTTCTTTTTTCTGCACCTCTTCAATTACGTTATCTGTCAGATCCATGTTGCCTTATTTCTCCTGTTTTCTTTTTGTAGTCTTGCCTGCGGTCTTGCGGATCGGTGTATTCTTGCGGATACGCTTCTCAATCACTTTTTCCAGTTCTGCCTCGGTATAAGGAATAAACTGCAGAATGCTTAAGGAAAGGGGAGCCATTTTCACGGTAACGGACTGCTTTTTGTCATCCCATTCCACGTCCTCCGCACGTTTCACACGGTCATTGACCACACCGGTACCGCCATATTGCACAGCATCCGTGTTCAGGATCTCCTTGTATTTTCCCTCGTAAGGCACACCTGTGGTGATCTCTCTGGGTACTCCGGAGAAGTTTGCTACGACCAGAAGCAGTTCCTCTGCCTCTTCTCCCTTACGCACAAAGCTTACATAGCATTCATTGGCAGAGATCTCGTTCATCCACTGGAAGCCTTTGGCCTGATCATCGCATTCATACAATGCCTTATTCTCTCTGTAAAGTACATTCAGATCCTTCACCAGTTTCTGGACACCGGCATTTTCCTTCTGTTCCTCCAGCTGCCACTCTACCTGACGCATTTCGTTCCATTCTTTCTCTTCCGCCAGATCCTGTCCCATGAAGAGAAGCTTCTTGCCGGGATGGGTCATCATATAACCGTAAGTCAGGCGTAAATTAGCAAGCTTCTGTGCCCTGTCTCCAGGCATTTTACCAAGCAGAGTTCCCTTGCCGTGTACCACTTCATCATGGGAAAATACCAGCATGAACTTCTCACTGTAGGCATAGATCATGCTGAAAGTAAGCTCTCCGTGGTGGTGGCTGCGGAAATAGGGATCGTATTTGATATAATCCAGATAGTCATTCATGAAGCCCATGTTCCACTTCAGGTCAAATCCCAGTCCGCCTTCCTCCAGTGATCCGGTGATCATGGGAAATGCCGTGCTTTCCTCTGCAATGGACAATACCCCGGGATCTCTCTTTTTGAGGATTGAATTAAAGTGTTTGATCAGCTCGATGGCTTCCAGATTCTCATTACCACCGTACATATTGGGAATCCATTCCCCGTCCTGTTTGCCGTAGTCCAGATAAAGCATACTGGCTACCGCATCCATCCGGATACCGTCTGCATGATATTTTTCCACCCAGAATAAAGCATTGGCGATCAGGTAATTGGATACCTGGGGACGGCCGTAGTTGTAGATCAGCGTTCCCCAGTGAGGATGGTTTCCCTGCCTGGGATCCTGATGCTCATAGAGACAGGTGCCGTCAAAGCCGGACAATCCGTAAGTATCTCTGGGAAAATGTGCCGGTACCCAGTCAAGGATCACGCCGATTCCCGCCTTATGCAGTTCATTCACGAAGAACATAAAGTCCTCCGGTGTACCGTATCTGGCGGTAGGGGCATAATAACCGATCACTTGATAGCCCCAGGAAGCATCCAGAGGATGTTCCATAACCGGCATCAGTTCCACATGGGTGTATCCCATTTTTTTTACATAGTCAATGACCTTCGGAGCGATCTCACGATAGTTCGCATAATCCTGTCCCTCGTCCGGCGTCACAAAGCTTCCCAGATACATTTCATACACACTGACCGGAGCATTTCCGCACTGGTAGCTTTCCCTTTTTTTCAAGAATTCGCTGTCATCCCACGAAAAATCTCGCAGGTCAGCGATGACGGAAGCTGTCTCCGGTCTCTTCTGCGCGGCGTTGCCGTAAGGGTCTGCTTTCAGATAAGTCAGTCCACCTTTGATCTTCAATTCATATTTATAGCAGTCTCCTGCTTCTGCGCCGGGAATGAACAATTCGAAAATACCGGAATCTCCCAGGCGTCTCATCTGGTGGATCCGTCCGTCCCATCCGTTGAAATCCCCCACTACACTGATGCGCATGGCGTTCGGTGCCCAGACGGCAAAATAGGTTCCACTCTCTCCGTCCAGTTCCATGGGATGTGCGCCCAGTTTTTCATAAATGGTGTAATGAACACCGACTGCAAAACGATCCATATCTTCCTTCGTGATCTGGGGAACATGCCGGTAAGCATCGCCGCAGATCATTCTGTGGGCTTCACGCTCTTCTGTCTTTCCATATTCCACCACATATT
>OJKY01001550.1_pt1 | contig 13667 bp, 8 predicted proteins | sample 1596571 | NCBI WGS metagenome assembly OJKY01 (sample SAMEA4350170, study PRJEB24818) | metagenome | biome: human; feature: gut; material: faeces | place: Denmark | collected 2013-09 | reverse complement strand
GATCAGTGTAGCCATCGAGGTTTTCGAGCCAGATGCGTTCGCCTTTCTTGAGCAGAGAACCATCTGCATTTTCAAAGCCGCCACTGGAATTTGGCATTGAAAGCTTGATGCTCTTAACACCTTCAGAACCAATGGTCAGATAAAACTTTGAAGGTTCATTCTCTGTAGATGGAAACAGAATTGCCTGGCGTGCTTCTTCGGTAGCGAAGATCCACCACTTGCCATTCATAAAGAGTTCAATGGTTCCCTCGGTTGCCCCGTATTGATAACCATATCCTGTACCAAAATTGGACTGATCGTCAACGGTGGGCTGTTTACTTCCATCAACTTGGGATGTAATCTCACCATCCATCACGCCGCATCTTGCTTCTATTGTGCTTTCGTGACCGGTATCGAGATACAATGTTCCATTCACCATAACCATAGGGATTAAGTCCCATGTTTCGGCTTCCCTTATAAGCTTGATTCCATAAACATCTGCAATTTGTGCAGGATAGGATTCAAGGATTTCACCGGAATATTCAATTTCGATTACATTTCCGATTTCAGGTTCTGGTGATGGATGAGCATTGCTAATAGGTACCACAATTCGGTCTGCACTATTCAATTCCCAACTACCTTCAACGGGCTTCACAAGATAATGGCCATCATGAATTTCCAGAATTTCAGCCCGGAACACCTGATGGGCTTCGTTGGAAAAACCTTCAATCTGAATACTATTATTCTTGAAAACCAGTCGGCCTGTTTCTACCAGTTCATCGGTATTATACTTTGTTTTATCTACATAGAGGTATCCATCAGCTTCATTAAATCTGAGGGTAAAATCGAAATATCCTCGATCAGATAGCTCATAGCTTGCTCCGTTTGCATAGTCATATATGATTATGCGACTATCAATGATGCCGGAACCAAAGGTGTATGTGGAGCAGAGGTCAGGGATTCTGTCGCCTGTTAGATCACAGAAATAGGTGTTCCATATAGGCATGCCATGGAATAGAGGTACGATTCCTTCTTCAGTTACAGCCTCCATTTTTTCAGGATACCAACGGAACGTTACACCCGGAAACTCCGGAAGATTGATTTCAAGTCGTCCGTCCCATACCATTTCATCGGGGGTCTCAAGATAATCAAACCATTCGGTTACCGTCCCGTCCGTGCCATTATTCTTTGTTACAGGATTTGTTAAGAAGCAAACCGCAACAAACACGCAAACAATGACTGCCAGAACGACACCCCAGAAAGTAGGCTTCTTGTAATTCATCACAGACTTCACACGATCTTTAACACCAACTTCACCAAAGGCAAGAGGACAAGCGGCGATCATCCGGCGGTTTACGCTGCAAGCAACAAGGGCTTGGGTATAGTCGGCTCTTTGTTCGTTGCCAAGTTCCTTGATGACCTTTTCATCACAAGCAAGTTCGATATCACGGCATAGCAGAACATAAGCCAGCCACACCAAAGGATTGAACCAATGGATAGTCAGCAGGAGAAAACCAAAAGGCTTCCACCAATGGTCTTTACGATGAATGTGTGCCTGCTCATGGGCAACAACGTGTTCCAGATCCTGACCGTTCATGTTGAACGGGAGATAGATTCTTGGCTTTATGATGCCAAGCACAAACGGAGATTTTACATTCTCGCTCTGGAAAATGTTGTCCTTGTAGCGAACGGCAGTATCAACTTTGCGACGCAAACGCCAATAGCTGATAACGGTATAGGCGACTAAAAGCAGAATACCAATAGTCCAGACAATGGTAAGAATGGTCATAATATTATTACCATTGTTTGCAGGAACAGTAACACCTTCAAAATACCGATCTCCAAGATAGTCATTTATCCGGTTATCAACGGGAGTAATGCCGGTCTGAACATCGAAGCTCGGCCCGGAAATTACTTTTTCAGGAAATGTTTCAGCACTCGGAATCAGGCTCAATGCGCTCTCAAAAGAGAATGGGCAAATCAATCTGATGGCTACGATGCCCCAAAGCAGAATATTGACCCATTTGGGAGCTTTCTTCAGAACGAATCTAAGAATCAGCACAACCAAGACAAGCCAGCTTGCCGATATGCTCATGTTGATGATTTTCAAAAAGAGTTCGTTCATTGTGAACCTCCTTTCCTGATGCGGTCGATCATGTGCTGTATCTCATCAAGCTCATCTTCGGACATAGCCTGATGCTTTGTAAAAGCAGCGATAAAGGCAGGCAGAGAACCCTCGAATTTCTTCTCAACCAGTTCGTCGATCTCACACGCCTGAGCTTCATCTTTGGAAACGAGAGAAGTAATAGTGCCATTGTCGTTTTTCAGCACACCACGCTCTCCAAGACGCTTGATAACGGTATAAGTCGTAGTCCTTTTCCATCCGAGTTGATTCTGGCACAGCTTTACAAGCTCGACGGCAGTAACCGGCTCACGTTCCCACATAATCAAGCAAAACCTATACTCACTTTCGTGAATCTTCGGAAAATCCATATTCACGCCCTCCTTGTCTACAGTATTAGACTTCATATATAGTCTACTGCATTAGACGATCAAAATCAATAGAGTTTACAGAAAAGATACAAAAAAATTGCCCGCAGAATTTCTCCCACGGGCAAGGTGTTGGTTAGCTATCAAGCGGTTTGTATTCAGTTACAGTTTTCAAATAGGTTTCGGGATCACCGTTCAATATCAAGTCTGCATATCCAATCGAATCATTGTAGATCAGATAGTCCAATTCTGACCGCTGATACATATTATCGGCAACCTCATTCTCCACCGCAATCGTATCAATGGCAATCATGCTGCCATCTAAGAATTTCAGCTCTACACAGGCATTATCCATGTTGAACTCACAAGAAATCAACCTATCCATAAGAAACCTCCATTCTGCGGGATGTTAGATCATCCCAAAATATTTGAATGCTTCTCGGATTGCTTTCTCTTTTTCCGGCGGACACTGGGGCTGTCTGGAATCCTCGGACTTCGGCAGATTATAGTTCTTACCAACCCCAATCCCACATTTTCGCTTAATTTGTGAGATATACAGGTTGGATACCTTTAACCCGCTATGTTCCAGCACATAGTCCTTGAGCTGGGCGTAGGTTGCCCCATCCTGAAATTCGGACATATCCATATCTTCCAAAGAGAACTCAACCCGAATCTTTTTCGAGTCGACTTCGCCCTTGGAAAGCAAGACAACCGTCTCCACATTCGCCGTACCCGGGAACATATCCACCGCCACGGCGCGGACGGCGGCATAGCCCTCCTGTGCAAACAGCTTCACATCCCGCGCCAGGGTCGCCGGATCACAGGAGACGTAGACAATGCGCTGCGGTGCCATCGATGCCGCTGCGGCGACCACCTCCGGGCTGAGCCCCTTGCGGGGCGGGTCCACGCATATCACGTCCGGGCGCAGGCCCTTTGCGGCGAAATCCGCCGCGGCCGCCGCCGCGTCGCCGCAGAAGAATTCCACATTCTCTATCCCGTTGCGGCGGGCATTCTCCCTGGCGTCGGCAATGGCCTCCGGCACGATCTCCGCGCCGATGACCCTCGCCGCCCGCCGGGCCATCACCTGGGTGATGGTGCCCGCGCCGCAGTACAGGTCCAGCACCGTCTCGTGCCCGGTCAGTCCCGCGAAGTCCACAGCGGTATCGTACAGCACCTCCGCCATGTCATGGTTCACCTGATAAAAGGACGGCACACTCAGCCGGAAGGACAGGCCGCACAGGGTATCCTCCAGCGCATCTGTGCCCCACAGGGTGCGGTATTCACTGCCCAGTACAGCCCCAGTGGGCTGGGTGTTCACGCCCAGCACCACGCCCACGGCATTCGGCAGCGCCTGCCGCATAAACGACACCAGCGTGTCCTCGCGGGGCAGCTTCCTCCCGTTGACCAGCACGCAGACCAATGACTGCCCCGCGCTGTTCGTGCGGACATACAGGTGCCGCACCAGACCCCGCCGGGTCCTTTCATCGTAACAGGGCACGCCGCACTCCCGGATGTACCGCCGCAGGGCCTCCGCCGCCGCGTCGGCCTGGGGCTTCTGTATCCGGCAGCAGTCCACCGGGATCACCTGATGGCTGCGGGCCTTGTAAAAACCCACCTGTCCATCGGCGTCCACAGGATACTGGCTCTTGTTGCGGTAATGCAGCGGTTCGCCGGAGAGGATCGTCTCCACTGTCACATCGCTGCCGCCGATGCGGCGCAGGGCGTCCTGCACCCGCTGGCGCTTGGCCTCCAGCTCCTCTTCCCTGTCCATGTGACGGAAGTCGCAGCCGCCGCACCGCCCATAGTACGGGCAGTCCGGCTCCACCCGGTGGGGCGAGGGCGCGTATACCCGCACCGCCTTGCCGAAGGCGGCGTTTTTCAGCGCCTTGAGGATGAGCACATCACAGTCCTCGCCCCGCAGCGCCCGGTGGACGAACACCGCCTGCCCGTCGATGCGGGCCACGCCCAAGCTCTCGGAGGTATACCCCTCGATGCGGGCGCGGTAGGTCTTGTTCTTCTCCGGCACGGCTCAGAACTCGAACTTGCTGATGACCTTGCCGATGGCATCGGCAAAGGCGGCCAGCGTCTTGTTGTCCCGGCCCTTGCTGCGGCGGATGAGGCCGATGAGCATATCGCCCAGCTGGACCAGCTTCTGGTAGGCCGCCGTGGCCTTGGGCGCCCCCTCGTAGGCCCGGGTCTTGCGCTCCGGCAAGTAGCCGGGGGCAAGCTGCTTGTCGGCGATCAGATCGTACTCCTCGGTATACTGGGGCGCGTGGGCTGCAAAGCCCAGCCCCTTTACCGTCTCGGCGTAGACAGGCGCCACCTCGCGGTCACCGTGGACCACGAACACATGGGTAGTCTTCGCCGGATCAAAGTGCTTGATCCAGTCCACCAGGTGGTCGTGATCGGCGTGAGAGCTGAGGCCGGGGAAGTTGACGATCTTGGCCCGGACGGCCACATCCTCGCCGAAGAGCTTGACGCTGTCGACCCCGTCCAGCAGGTTGCGGCCCAGGGTGCCCGGGGACTGGAAGCCCACGAACACCACGGCGCTGTCGGCGCGCCAGAGGTTATACTTCAAATGGTGGCGGATACGGCCCGCGTCGCACATACCTGATGCGGAGATAATGACCTTGGGGGTCTTGTCCACGTTCAGCAGCTTGGACTCGTCTACCGTCTCGGTCAGGTGCAGGCCGGGGAAGCTGAACATATGGGTGCCGTCCTGCACCAGCGCCAGGGCGTCCTCGTCCAGATAGCCCCGCAGATCGCCGCAGAAGATGGTGGTGGCCTTCTTGGCCAGCGGGCTGTCCACGTACACCGGGAAGTCCTTGACGGACGTGACCAGATTTTTGTCCTTGATCTCGCGGATAAAGTACAGCAGCTCCTGGGTGCGGCCCACGGCGAAGGAGGGGATGACCACGTTGCCGCCCTTGCCCAGCGTCTCGTCGATGATCTCCGCCAGCTGGCCGGTATAGCTCCACACCTCGGTGTGGTTGCGGTCGCCGTAGGTGGACTCGGTGAGCACATAGTCCGCGCTGTCGAAGAACTGGGGATCGCGGATGATGGGCTGATCCACATTGCCGATATCGCCGGAGAACACCACGGTGCGCGTTTCATCACCCTCATGGCAGGTGAGCTTGATGCTGGCGCTGCCCAGCAGGTGGCCAGCATCGATGAACCGGGCGGTGACACCCTCCACCACGGGAATGTCCTGCCCGTATTCGCAGGTCTGGATAAACTCCCGCACCCGCAGGGCATCGGCCACGGTGTAGATCGGCTCTACCTCCGGCCGTCCGGCGCGCTTGTTCTTGCGGTTCTGGTACTCCGCATCCTGCTCCTGGATATGGGCGGAGTCCTGGAGCATAATGTCCAGCAGATCGGCGGTCAGGCGGGTGGTAATGATCTTACCCTGAAAGCCGTTTTTGATGAGCATGGGGATGCGGCCGGAGTGGTCGATATGGGCGTGGGTCACCAGCACCACGTCAATGCTGCCGGGGTGAAAGGGCAGCGCGGTGTTGTCGATCTCGTCCCGGCCCTGCTGCAGGCCGCAGTCCACCAGGATATGCTTGCCGTTGACCTCCAGACAATGGCAGCTGCCGGTAACGCACCGGTCAGCGCCGTAAAAACGCAGCTTCATGGCGAAAACTCCTTCTCTTTGATAGTACCGTCAGTATACCACACTTTTCCGCGCTGCACAACCGCAAAGCGGCACGACTGACCGATAACTGTTCACAGAAAATCTTTTTGCATTAGACAAAAGAGTGTGGTATACTCTACTGGTATAATTATGTACGATTATCTTTTTACTTAGAAAGGATACAGAATATATGGGACTGTTTACCAAGGTCTTCGGCACCTACAGCCAGCGGGAGCTGAAGAGCATCTACCCCATCGTGGACAAGATCACCGCCCTGGAGGACGAGTACAAGCAGCTGACCGACGCCGAGCTTCAGGCCAAGACCCCGGAGTTCAAGGAGCGTCTGGCCAACGGTGAGACGCTGGACGACATCCTGCCGGAGGCCTTTGCCGCCGTGCGGGAGGCCGCGGACCGCGTGCTGGGTATGCGCCCCTATCCCGTCCAGCTGGTGGGCGGCATCGTGCTGCACCAGGGCCGCATCGCCGAGATGAAGACCGGCGAGGGCAAAACGCTGGTGGCCACCCTGCCTGCCTATCTGAACGCGCTGACCGGTGAGGGCGTTCACATCGTCACCGTCAACGACTACCTGGCCAAGCGTGACTCCGAGTGGATGGGCAAGGTCCACCGCTTCATGGGCCTTACCGTGGGTCTGATCATCCACGACATGAAGAAGGAGGAACGCCAGAAGGCCTATCAGGCGGACATCACCTACGGTACCAATAACGAGATGGGCTTCGACTACCTGCGTGACAATATGGCCCTGTACGCCAACGAGCAGGTCCAGCGGGGCCACGCTTTCGCCATCGTGGACGAGGTGGACTCCATCCTGATCGATGAGGCCCGCACCCCCCTGATCATCTCCGGTATGGGCGAGAAGTCCACCCAGCTGTACGACATGGCCGAGATGTTCGCCGCCCGGCTGAAGAAATTTGTGGTGGTGGAGAGCGATGACAAAGAGGAGGAAGCCACCGACATCGACGCCGACTATGTGGTGGACGAGAAAGCCCGCAGCGTCACCCTCACTGCCCGGGGCGTGAAGAAGGCGGAGGAGTTCTTCCATCTGGACAACCTGTCCGACCCGGAAAACAGCACCATCGCCCACCACATCAACCAGGCCATCAAGGCCCACGGCATCATGAAGCGCGACGTGGACTACGTGGTCAAGGACGGCGAGGTGGTCATCGTAGACGAGTTCACCGGCCGCCTCATGTTCGGCCGCCGGTACTCCGAGGGTCTGCACCAGGCCATCGAGGCCAAGGAGCACCTGTCCGTCCAGCGCGAGAGCAAGACGCTTGCCACCATCACGTTCCAAAATTACTTCCGCCTCTACCGCAAGCTGTCCGGCATGACCGGTACGGCGCTGACGGAGGAGGAGGAATTCGCCACCATTTACGCGCTGGACATCATCGAGATCCCCACCAACCGCCCCATCGCCCGTATCGACAATGAGGACAGCGTGTACAAGACCGAGAACGGCAAGTACCGCGCCGTCATCCAGCAGGTAAAGGCGTGCCACGCCAAGGGCCAGCCGGTGCTGGTGGGCACCGTGTCCATCGAGAAGAACGAGCTGCTGGGCAAGATGCTGACCCGCGAGGGCATCAAGCATAACCTGCTGAACGCCAAAAACCATGAGCGCGAGGCTGAGATCGTGGCCCAGGCGGGCCAGTTCGGCGCCGTCACCGTGGCCACCAACATGGCCGGACGCGGTACCGATATCATGCTGGGCGGCAACGCCGAGTATATGGCCAAGAACGACCTCCGCAAGGCCGGCCTCACCGACGAGCTCATCGCCGAAGCCACCGGCTACGCCGAAACGGATAACCAGGAGATCCTGGACGCCCGGAAGCTGTTCGCCGAGAAGCTGGCCCAGCACAAGGCGGAGATCGCCGGCGAGGCCGACAAGGTCCGCGCCGCCGGCGGCCTGTTCATCATCGGCACCGAGCGCCATGACTCCCGCCGTATCGACAACCAGCTCCGCGGCCGTGCCGGCCGTCAGGGCGACCCCGGCGAGACCCGGTTCTACATCTCCCTGGAGGACGACCTCATGCGCCTGTTCGGCGGCGACCGCGTCACCGGCATGATGGAGCGCATGAACATCGATGAGGACACCCCCATCGAGAACAAGATGCTCTCCCGCGCCATCGAGCAGGCCCAGACCACGGTGGAAAGCCGCAACTTCCAGGCCCGTAAGTCCGTGCTGGAGTACGACGACGTGATGAACAAGCAGCGCGAGATCATCTACGGCCAGCGCAAGCAGGTGCTGGACGGCATGGACGTCAAGGGCATCATCATGGGCATGATGGAGAGCGCCATCGGCCACCAAGTCCGCAGCGCCTTCATGGGCCAGGAGCACCTGGACATGGTCCAGTGCAAGGAGCTTCTCCGCGGCTTGGAGGGCGTGTACTTCACCAAGTACACCGTGAAGATCGACGAGAGCCAGCTCCCCACCCTTACCGAGGACGATTTCATCGATATGTTCACCAAGGCCGCCGCCGACTTCTACGAGAAGAAGGAGCAGGAGATCACACCGCCCGTCATGCGTGAGCTGGAGCGCGTGGTGCTGCTGCGGGTGGTGGACGAATACTGGATGGACCACATCGACGCCATGCAGGACCTGCGCCAGGGAATCCGTCTGCGGGCCTACGCCCAGACCAACCCGGTGGACGCCTACAAGAAGGAGTCCCTGGAGATGTTCGAGGAGATGATCGACGCCATGAAGGAAGAGACGGTGCGCCGTCTCTACTCCGTCCGCCTGCGCCAGAACGAGGAAGTCAAGCGCGAGCGCGTGGCCAGCGGCATGACCGAGAACGTGGGCGGCGACGGCACCGTGAAGAAGCGCCCCACCAAGGTGGTCAAGGTCGGCCGCAACGACCTGTGCCCTTGCGGCAGCGGGCTGAAGTGGAAGAAGTGCACCTGCAAGGAGTACCACTCCTGAGTAACTTCAAACGACACCCGCTTCGCTGGGCTGTCGTTTGAGCGGGCTGCGGCCTGCTGCAGCGCACGACGTGCGCGTCAAAGTCGCGCACGCGCACGTTTGCAGGCCGAGAAGAATTTTCGGCGACGTACACGCCGCCGCCGAAAATGGATTTGATTTTATTTGCGTCTGCGGACGCAAACTCTGCGAGGCATTGTAAAATGACGGGCGGCGGCATCAGCCGCCGCCCGTCCCATCTTATGCAGGGGGCGGCGTCCCCGACGCCCCGTTCCCCTCCGGAAGGAGACACTATGTTCCACATCCACGCAAAAAACGACCTGGTCTATCTGACCTCCGACGTGCTGGAAAACGGCGCCATCACCCACGGCTTTTCCACCCGTAAGGGCGGTGTCTCCCCCACCCCCTGGGACAGTCTGAACCTGGATGACCGCCGGGGCGATGACCTTGCCAACGTACAGGAGAACTTCCGCCGCCTGTGCACCGCGCTGGACACGGATGTGCAGCGGGCGGTGCTCAGCCGTCAGGTGCACCGCAGCGATGTGCGCCGCGTCACGGCGGTGGACTGCGGCAAGGGCCTGTGGCAGCCCCAGGACTACGACAGCGCCGACGCCCTGGTGACGGACGTGCCGGGCATCCCCCTGATCGTGTTCTCCGCCGACTGCAACGTACTGCTGCTCCACGACCCGGTGCGCCGGGTCATCGGCGCAGCTCACGCCGGCTGGCGGGGCACCGCCGCCGGCATCGCCGCGGAGACGGTGCGGGTCATGACCGAGGATTACGGCTGCGACCCGGCGGACCTCCGCGCCGCCATCGGGCCGGCCATCGGGCCGTGCTGCTTCGAGACGGACGGCGACGTACCGGAGGCCCTGCGGGCCGCACTGGGTGCGGCGGCGGAGCCGTTCATGGCATGGAACGGCAGCAAGTGGCACATCGACCTGAAAGCCGTCAACGCCCTGTGGCTGCGCCGCGAAGGCGTTACGTGCATCGACATCTGCGATCACTGCACCGCCTGCCGCCCGGACCTGTACTGGAGCCACCGGAAGATGGGCCTACGCCGGGGCGAGCAGGCCGCGCTGATCGCTCTGCGGGAGGATACGCTATGAAACGTGCACTGCTGTGCCTGCTGCTGGCGCTGACCATGCTGCTGGCCGCCGGCTGCGCCGACTGGGAGGTCACCGAGGACCCCCTGGGAGAGCTGTCCGACTTCTATCAAAATGAAAACGAAGAACCGGAGCCGGAGCCGCTGACCGCCTTTACCCTGCCCTATATCGCCGGCGGCACCCTCGACCCCGTCCGCACCACGGACACTATGCAGCAGACCGTAGAGTCCCTCATGTACCAGGGGCTGTTCGCCCTGGACGAGCAGTTCCGGCCCCAGGCCGTCCTGGCGGACAGCTGGACGTATGATTCCGCCCAGCGCACCTGGACCATCCGTATCAAGGCCGATGCGGCCTTCTCTGACGGCTCCGCCGTCACGGCGGCCGACGTGGCCGCCACGCTGGAGCGCGCCCGCACCTCTGAGCGCTATGCCGCCCGGCTGCGGGACGTGACCTCCGTGTACGTCCGGGAGGACGCGGTGGTCGTCGCCCTGTCCTCTTCTCTGGCCACCCTTCCCAGCCGCCTGGACATCCCCATCATCAAGGCCGGCACCGAGAACCGCACCGCCCCCACGGGCAGCGGCCCCTATCTGTTTGCCAAGGATGACACGGGCGCCTATCTGACAGCCAACAGCCGCTGGTGGCAGGACAGCAGCGTTCTGCCGCTGTCCACCATCCGCCTGCAGCACTGCAAGGACAAGGACTCCGCCCTGTACGCCTTCACCTCCCGTGAGGTTCAGCTGCTGACGCTGGATCTCACCGGCAGCAACAGCACCGGTGTCTCCGGCGCCGGCGACTACGCTGAAGCAGCCACCCCCGTCATGCAGTTTCTGGGCATGAACACCCGGCGGGAGGCTCTGTCCGACCCGGCCCTGCGCCGGGCCCTCAGCGCCGGCATCGACCGTGAAACGCTGGTTTCCTCCTGCCTGCTGGGACAGGGCACGGCGGCCCAGCTGCCTGCCTCCCCCGCCTACGCAGGCTACGATACCGCGCTGGAAACGCCTTACGACACCGCGGCCTATAACCGCCTGCTGAACGCCGCCCTTGGCGAACAGGCGGAGGATGAGACACCCCTGACGCTGACGCTTCTGGTCAACGAGGAGAGCAGCTTCAAGGTCTCCGCCGCCCAGGAGATCGCCATGTACCTCAATACCGCACGCCTGACCGTCACCGTAGAGGCTGTTCCCTGGGACACGTTCCTCACCCGGCTGGAAAGCGGCGACTTTGATCTCTATTACGGTGAATGCCGCCTGACCGCCGACTGGGACCTGACGGCCCTGTTGTCCACCGAGGGCAGCCTCAACTACGGCGGCTGGTCCGATGAGACTACCGACCGGCTGCTGCAGGCCTATCGATCCAATGGCGCTGACGCGAACCTGGTGGCCCTGTGGCAGCAGCTGCTGGACACCGCCCCCTTCGCCCCCATCTGCTTTAAGTCCGTATCCGTTGTCACCACCGAGGGCGTGGTGCAGGGTCTGTCCCCCACGGAGACGGCCCCCCTCTCCCCCCTGGGCGGCTGGTCCGTCCGGCTGGACGCATAAAAGGAGCGTATGCCATGTCACAAGTCACCAAGCGGGCGCTGGAATCGTCGCTGAAAAAGCTGCTGCTGGAAAAGCCCCTGCATAAGATCACTGTCAGCGACATCACCGATGACTGCGGCATCAACCGCATGACGTTTTACTATCACTTCAAGGACATCTATGATCTGGTGGAGTGGAGCTGTCAGGAGGACGCCAGCCGCGCTCTGGCGGGCAAAAAGACCTATGAGACGTGGCAGCAGGGCCTTTTGCAGATTTTCGAGGCCGTGCAGGAGAATAAGCCCTTCATTCTGAACGTCTATCGCTCCGTCAGCCGGGAGCAGGTGGAGAACTCTCTCTACAAACTGACCTACGACCTGCTGGAGGGCGTGGTGGAGGAGCAGGCCCGGGGAATGTCCGTCCGGCCGGAGGATAAAGCCTTCATCGCCACGCTGTACAAGTATATGTTCGTAGGCCTGATGCTGGACTGGATCAGATCCGACATGAAGGGCGATCCCCACCTGATCGTGGAACGGCTGGACCAGGTCATCCACGGCAGCGTCGACGCCGCGCTGGCGCGTCTGCGTACCGACAAGCCCTTATCAAACGAGGCCAAATGATAAAAAACTGAACACCTGCCGCCCCGGTGATAAAAAACTTATCACCGGGGTTTTTCTGCTTATTGAACAAATATTCATTCAGATGTATGCTTTCATCATCAAAGGAAAACATACAGTGGATACTTGAAAGGAGTTTATTTATGTATTATTCCAGCGGTAACTATGAAGCCTTTGCCCGTCCCAAAAAGCCCGAGGGCGTGGACAACAAATCCGCCTATATCGTGGGCAGCGGTCTGGCTGCCCTGACCGCCGCCTGCTATCTGGTCCGCGACGGCCAGATGAAGGGCGAGCACATCCACATTCTGGAGAAGGGCAATCTCCCCGGCGGCGCCTGCGACGGCTATAAGTTCGAGAACCTGGGCTACGTCATGCGCGGCGGCCGTGAGATGGACAACCATTTCGAGGTCATGTGGGACCTGTTCCGTTCCATCCCCTCCATCGAGACAGAGGGTGTCAGCGTTCTGGACGAGTACTACTGGCTCAACAAGGAGGACCCCAACTACTCCCTGTGCCGCGCCACCGTTGACCGCGGCCAGGACGCCCATACCGACGGCAAGTTCGACATCTCCGACAAGGGCGCCATGGAGATCATGAAGCTGTTCTTCACCCCCAACGAGGACCTGCAGGACAAGAAGATCACCGACTTCTTCGATGACGAGGTGCTGAACTCCAATTTCTGGCTGTACTGGCGCACCATGTTCGCCTTTGAGAACTGGCACAGTGCGCTGGAGATGAAGCTGTATATCCAGCGCTATATCCACCACATCGGCGGCCTGCCCGACTTCACCGCCCTGCGCTTCACCAAGTACAACCAGTACGAGTCCATGATCCTGCCCATGGTGAAGTATCTGGAGAGCCACAACGTCCGGTTCCATTACGGCGTGCAGGTCACCAACGTGGAGTTCGACTGCTCCGATCCCGCCCACAAGCTGGCCAAGCGCATCGATGTCATCGAGAACAACGAGCCCGGCGCCATCGACCTGACGGAGAACGATCTGGTGTTCATCACCAACGGCGGCTGCGTGGAGAACTCCTCCATGGGCAGTCAGGAAAAGCCCGCCGCCTACAACACCGAGCTGAAGCCCGGCGGCGGCTGGGATATGTGGCGCAAGATCGCCGCACAGGACCCTGCCTTTGGCCATCCCGACAAGTTCTGCCATGACCCCGAGCAGACCAACTGGATGAGCGCCACCGTGGAGACTTTGGACCAGAAGATCATCCCCTATATCAAGAACATCTGCAAGCGCGACCCCTTCACCGGCCATGTGGTCACCGGCGGCATCGTCACCGTCAAGGACTCCTCCTGGCTGATGAGCTGGACCATCAACCGCCAGCCCCAGTTCCGCGACCAGCCCAAGGACCACTGCCTGGTGTGGGTGTACTCCCTGTTCACCG
>OJKY01001546.1_pt1 | contig 13698 bp, 15 predicted proteins | sample 1596571 | NCBI WGS metagenome assembly OJKY01 (sample SAMEA4350170, study PRJEB24818) | metagenome | biome: human; feature: gut; material: faeces | place: Denmark | collected 2013-09 | reverse complement strand
AAGGCTATGGGGGCGGATAAAAGGGGGCTCACTGATGAAGAACTGATAGATATCGTTACGAAATGGCGGAGGGCTTCTCCGGCTATTGTGCGGTTTTGGTGGGCTGTGGATGCCGCCGTACATAAAGCGGTGTGGAATCCAGGAGAGATTGTAACAATCCGTCAGGGTCGTCTGCGCTTCCACTGCCGCTTCGGTGCTCTCTTTATAGAGCTCCCGAGCGGCCGGCATCTGGTCTACGTCCATCCGCACATCGGGCAAAACCGCTTCGGCGGGGAGGCAATCTTCTACGCCGGCATGGAACAGGGAACGCGGACATGGGGAGAACTGGAAACCTACGGAGGAAAGCTTGTTGAGAATATTGTCCAGGCTACTGCCCGGGACTGCCTTGCCGACGCAATGCTGCGTCTGAAAAATGCCGGTTACAAAATCCTTATGCATGTCCACGATGAAGTCATTATGGAAGTGCCGAAGGATAAAGGAAGCATGGAAGAAGTAACACGGATCATGTCTATGAATGAGCCCTGGGAAAAGGGACTCGTTAAAAATGCAGACGGATTCGAGGATATTTACTACCGAAAGGACGGATGAAAATGGAGCTGCACTATGATTTACAAATTGTCATCTATACGGCAGCCCGGCGGTTCGAGAAACGATGGAAGCGGTCAGAAACAACCTGGTCGCACCTGCTGGAGAAGCTGTCGCATACTGTACGGACCGGGGAGACAGCAGCCGAATACAAGGCAATGAAGAAGTCCGAAAGGGACGCCAAGAAAGACAGTGTTGGCGGCTTTGTAGGAGGCGCCCTGAAAGACGGCCGCCGTCTCAAGCAAAATGTTCTCACTCGGCAGATCGTGACGCTTGATGCAGATAATGCCAGACCGGACTTCATGGACAAATTGAAGAAGTCTCTCTCCGGATATGCCTGGGCGGTCTACTCGACCCACAGCCACCGTCCGGAGGCACCGCGCCTGCGCGTTCTGGTACTCCTGTCATCTCCGGTAGGCCCGGAAGCTTACCAGGCTATCGCAAGGCGATTGGCTGCCGATATTGATATCGAAGCAATGGACGACACTACATATGAGCCAGAAAGACTGATGTACTGGCCGTCCACTCCGCAGGACGGGGAATATGTTTTTGAACACAACGATGCGCCTCCGCTGGATCCGGAAGCCGTTCTTGCCCGGTATGAAAACTGGCAGGACGTTTCACAATGGCCCACAAGCAAGCGGGAAACGGAGATTGTCCGCCGGACGGCAAAGAAGCAGGGAGATCCGCTGGAAAAGGACGGCATCATCGGGGCCTTCTGCCGGGCCCATCCCATCGGGGAAGCTATCGAGACGTTCCTGGCTGATGTATATGCTCCGTGCGGAGAAGGCCGGTATACATACCTGGCAGGGAGTACCACCGGAGGCCTTGTGCTGTACGAAGACCGTTTTGCCTATTCTCACCACAGCACCGATCCTGCGGGCGGACGGCTGTGCAATGCCTTCGACCTGCTGCGGATCCACCTCTTCGGCGCCCTGGACGAGGACTCTGATGCATCTACACCGGCAAACAAGCTGCCGAGCTTCGTCGCTATGTCAGACTTTGCCCGGAAGGATAAGGAAACGGCAAGGGAGAGCCGCCGGGAGCTCACAGAGGAGCTTAAAAAAGGATGGGAAGAAGACGGTGCGGCCGACACGAACACGGACTGGATGGATTCGCTGGAAACGGATAAGAAAGGAAACCTGCTCCCCAGCGCCCGTAATTTCATCCTGATTCTTTCTCATGATCCGCTGCTGGCAGGACGATTCGGAAGGGACGACTTCGCACACCGATTCATGGTACGGGGAAACCTTCCCTGGCGGGAAGCCGGACAGGATCTGATATGGCGGGACGCAGATGATGCCTGCCTCCGTAATTACCTCAGTGTTCACTACAGGCTGCAGGCCCGTCAGGTGATTGACGATGCCCTGACGGAAGTGATGGCGGAAAATGCATTTCATCCGGTGAGGGAGTACCTGGCATCTCTGCAATGGGACGGAATACCCCGCGCGGAAACAGTGTACATAGACTGGCTTGGCGCGGATGACTGCCCGTATGTACGGGCGGTGACACGGATCCACCTCAAAGCAGCTGTGGCACGGGTCATGCATCCCGGCGTGAAGTTTGACCAGTGCCTTGTTCTGTCCGGTCCGCAGGGCATCGGGAAAAGTACTGTGCTGCGGCTTCTGGGGAAGGACTGGTTCAATGACGGCCTGGTAACGTTCCAGGGAAAAGATCCGATGGAGCAGCTGCAGGGCGCGTGGATCAACGAACTGTCCGAAATGCAGGCGACAAGCAAGGCGGAGAATGACCAGATAAAAGCGTTTATCAGTCGGAACAGTGACCGGTTCCGCGCACCGTACGGACGGAGGACAGAGGAATTCCCGCGGCAGTGCGTTTTCGCAGCAACTACAAACGATGCCATTTTTCTGAAAGACCGGACGGGCGGCCGCCGGTTCTGGCCGATTTTCTGTCACGGCGATGGAAAGAAGAATTTGGAGAAGCTGACGCCGGACTATGTGGATCAGGTGTGGTCGGAGGTCCGGACGATGTACGAAGAGAACGAAAGCCTTCTTCTCCCTTCAGAAGTTGCGGCGGAAGCACGGGAATTGCAGGAAGCGCATACAGAAGGAAGTGAGAAAGTAGGCTTGATTGCTGACTACCTCGATAAGCAGCTTCCTGAAAACTGGAAAGATATGGATATTTTTGAACGCCGTGACTACCTGGAAAGATACGGAGAACCGGGAGCACCGGAGGGGACGACAGTCCGCCAAAAGGTTTGTACTTTGGAAATCTGGTGCGAGGTCTTCGGTGGGACAAAGAAAGATTTCACCAATGCCAATGCCAGGGAGCTGAATGGGATCATGCAGGCGATGCGTGGGTGGAAAAATGCAAAAAATATTCAGAGGTTTGGATATTTATACGGAATACAAAGAGCCTTTATACGAGATTGAGGCGTAAACGAAATTTCAGTACTAGCCGCGTAAATGTAAACAGAAAAATTTTCTGTTTACAGAATTGTTTACAGCTTTTTCTTCGACAGCATCTAATAAAAACGAGACTTGTAAACAATGTAAACAGAAATTATATAGAGATTTTCAATTAGGGAGATTAGAGAGATTAGAGAGTATACATTCTGCCTAAACTGCCTAATTCAGGAATACTTAATAAATCTTCTATTTTTGTTTACACCGTTTACACTCTCTGTTTGATTTTGAAAAAAAGTGAAATTTTATGCAGACATGTAAAAAGGTTGAAAGAGGGTTGAAAGTGCATGAGGGAAAGAGAGTCATGGATTGAAATGCAGCTGCGGAAGGCTGCAGAGAAAGCCGGAGGACGGGCATTCAAATTTGTTTCTCCGGGAGCGGTCGGGGTGCCGGACAGGATTGTAGTCCTACCGGGAGGGATCACATGTTTTGTGGAGGTGAAGGCCCCCGGAGAGAAGCCCCGGCCGGTACAGAGGTCAGTCCTTCGGAAGCTTTACCGGATGGGCGCGAGGGTAGCCGTTGTTGATAATGAGGTTTCCGCAAAAAATCTGATAGATATGATGAGGAGGCGGCATGATGAGATTTTTTCCGCACGATTATCAGAGAAGAGTCATTGACCATATTGTGGATAATCCGGGATGCGGAATCTTCCTGGGAATGGGCCTGGGAAAAACATCTATCACACTCTCAGCGATCCAGGAGCTTATGTATGACAGGTTTGAGGTGAAAAAGGTGCTGATTGTGGCGCCGAAGAAAGTGGCCGAGGTGACATGGCAGGACGAAGCGGAAAAGTGGGAAGATTTTCATGGACTGAGGTTCTCTGAAATCCTGGGAACAAAGACGGAACGGATTACGGCGTTATCTCGGGAAGCGGATGTGTACATCATCAACCGGGAAAATGTGGTGTGGCTTGCTGAATATTACCGGTATCGTCTTCCGTTCGATATGCTGATCCTGGACGAAAGCACAAGCTTCAAAAGCGCCGGTTCCAAAAGATGGCGTGCACTGAAGAAGTGCCGAGGCTGTTTCTCCCGTGTCGTTCTGCTGACAGGTACACCGAGTCCGAACAGCCTGGAAGATTTGTGGGCGCAGATCTATCTTCTGGACGGAGGAAAGCGCCTGGGAAGAACGCTGACGGAATTCCGGAATCGGTATTTCCTTCCGGATAAGAGGAACGGGCCGGTTGTATACAGTTACCGGATCAAGGACAAGGAAGCAGAGGAGGAGCTGTACCGGAAGATTTCAGATATCTGTATCAGTCTGGAACCGCAGAAGAAGAACCGGCCGCCGGCAGAAATCATCACCTATCCTGTTGAGCTTTCTGATAAAGCGAAGGAATGGTACGACCGGATCCGTAAGGATTTAGTGATTGAGTACGGAGGCGGGGAAATCACGGCGCTTTCCGCCGCAGCCGTTTCCAACAAGCTGCAGCAGATCGCGAACGGGGCTGTTTATACCGATGATGGCGGCCGGATATACGTTTCCGAGGATAAACTTCGTGCACTGCGGGAAATCAGGAATATGTATCCCGAAGAACCGATACTCGTGTATGTGAGATTCATCTCCGATCGGGACCGGATACTGGAATCATTCCTGGATGCAAAAGTCCTTCGCGGGGCGGAAATGCTTGCAGAGTGGAATACGGGGAAGATCCCGATGCTTATCACTCATCCGGCCAGTGCCGGATATGGTTTGAATATGCAGCAGGGTGGGCACATCGCTGTGTGGTACGGCTTGACATGGAGTCTTGAACAGTATCAGCAGGCCAATGCCAGGCTGGACCGACAGGGACAGACAAAACCTGTAAAGATTTATCTGCTTACGGCAAAAAACACTATAGATGAACGAATATGTAAGGCTCTTCAGAGCAAGAAAAAAGGCCAGGCCGCAATGCTCGAGGCGGTCCGGTCGGAAATGGAGGCAGAAAGATGATGACTGCTAATACCGCAATGTGGCTTTGTGGTGATATAGTGCGTTCCATAAAGGGGGAAATTGTGCTTTATTCCGGAGTTGGATGGCCGGATAGATATAACAATCAAAGTGCTGCAGAAGGCTTTGTCTGAGGTGAAAGCCGTTAGAAAGTATTTAACAAAGAACGGAGAAGACCATGGCTAAAAGCGGGATGATGCGGAGGTATTGGGGAGGTTCAGGAGGGAAGAAAGAAAAGCAAGAGAGCATAAAGAAGCTGTGAAGCCCTTTCGAGTCTTGGCCACAGTGGTAAAAATCCAGAATATTCGGACCGGGGAAGTGTATATCAGTCGGCACGTGCGAAAGGAGGAGTGAATTAAAATGGCAGAAAAAAGCATACATCGGTATTTCCCGGATTCGGAATGCTTCTGAATATGATGCAAAAATATGGAGGTTCTTGCTGATTGCATTCAGGCAACCTTGAACGAGATGCAGAAAGCTGTCAAAAAGTTAAAAAATGCCGTTTCAAATGTTGATGATTCACCTCGGAGAAAGGAGGGAGATATATGGGAGAAGCCAAAGCGGTATTGATAGAAGTGAAGAGGCAGATATCATATGTGCATACCTTGGAAGAGGAATTGAAGCAGCTGCGGTTGGAAGCAATGCAGCTGAAAAGTCCGAGTATCGGAGATGCTGTACAGAACAATCACCAGGCGGATCTTTCAAAGACTGTGGAAAGAATTGAGGAGTATGCAGGAAAAGTTCAGGATGAGGTTAATCGGCTGATTCGGATGAAACTGGATGCAGAATTGCTGATTAAAGCGGATCCGGATAGTACGAGGAGGGCTGTCCTTCGACGGAGGTATTTTCTTTGTCAAAGTTGGACAGAAATTTCATCGGCAATGCACTACGGAAAGACCGTTATATTCAAAATGCATCATGATTCTTTGGAAGTACTGGATTTATATTTAAAGGAAGGAAAAAGAGCGGAGTAAAACGGAGCTTTTTCTGTGATATACTGTATCGTGTAAGTAACGAGATGAGTATTCTTCCAAGATAAGAGCCCGCAGAAATGCGGGTTTTTGTGTTGTGCAGGAGAGGAGGGGAGCCATGAAAGCGGGAGAAGTAAAGAATCTGAAACCGGTTAGAACCAAGGAAGAAGCGAGGAAACGAGGTCGGGCGGGCGGTATTGCAAGCGGAAAGGCAAGAAGAAAGAAAAAAACCATCCGCGACACGCTTTTGGCTCTCCGAGATGCTGCGGTGAATGACTCAGATCAGAAGGAATTTCTCAGGGGGCAAGGCGTTCCGGAGACTGAAATGACCTATGGTGTTCTTGTGGCGCTGTCAATCATCAATGGCGCATTCAAAGGAAACAGCCAGATGGCGCTGCTTCTCCTGAAAGCCCTGGGTGAGCTGGATGCGGATAAGCTTGAAGTGACCGGGAAAAACGGTGCACCGCTGTCCGCCGCCCCATCTGTGCAGATTTATCTTCCGGAGAATGGTCGATGATAGTGTTGAAGCCGCAGCCTGGGCCGCAGGAACAGTTTCTTTCTTCATCGTCCGATATAACGATCTATGGCGGGGCAGCAGGTGGAGGTAAGACATATGCCCTTCTTCTTGAGCCCCTGCGTCATATAGACAATCCGGGCTTCGGGGCTGTCATATTCCGCCGGCAGGCTACGCAGATTATGGCGGAGGGCGGACTTTTCGATAATGCCGTAGAAATGTATACGCCGATCGGAGCCACCATAAAGCAGACTCCGCAGCCTACGGCGATTTTCCCTTCCGGTGCGAAGGTTTCTTTTCGGCATCTCGGATCCGATAAAGAAGTTCATGCCTGGCAGGGCTCGCAGATCTGCCTGATATGCTACGATGAGCTGACGCACTTCACGGAGCACCAGTTTTTCTATATGCTGTCCCGTAACCGGTCCACCTGCGGGGTGCGGCCGTACATTCGGGCAACTTGCAATCCGGATGCCGACAGCTGGGTTGCAGACTTCATATCGTGGTGGATTGGACCGGATGGTTACGCCATTAAGGAGAGGTCTGGGAAAATCAGGTATTTTGCCAGAATAGACGGTGAAATCATCTGGGCGGATACCCGGGAAGAACTGGCTCTGAAATACGGTAACGAAGCGGTGAAGAGTGTTTCCTTCATCGCTTCTTCTATTTTCGATAACAAAGCCCTTCTCGAAATCAATCCCGACTACATCGCAAGCCTGAATGCGCTGCCGATGGTGGAAAGGGAACGGCTGCTAAAAGGTAACTGGAAGATCCGGCCGGCGGGAGGAATGTATTTCAAACCGGAGCAGACGCGGATTGTAAAATCCGTTCCGGATAAGTTGGTATCTGTGGCAAGGGCGTGGGACTTGGCCGCAACCGAGATAACGCCGGACAGTAAAAATCCGGACCGGACGGCAGGGGTTCTTATCGGCCGAATGAGGAACGGACAGTACATTGTACTGGATGTTATCCGAAGGGCCGAAAATGCGGCGGCCGTCCGGAAACTGATAAAATCCGCCGCAGTAACAGATAAAGCGGAATACGGATGTATGACAATCCGGCTTCCTCAGGATCCCGGGCAGGCAGGAAAAGCACAAGCGCAGTCTCTTGTGAGGGAGCTTGCGGGGTTCCGTGTCATTGCCAAACCAGTCAGCGGGGCGAAAACCTTGCGGGCGGAGCCGCTGGCATCGCAGTGGCAGCAGGGAAACGTTCTTATGCTTGAGGGACCATGGAATGAAGCTTTTCTGGACGAATTGAGCGGATTCCCAGATGCTCTGCACGACGATCAGGTGGATGCTGCGGCGGATGCATTTGGAGAGGTGGCCGTTTCTCATGACTGGAAAGGATTGTCGTCATAAGGGAGGATGAGCAATTGAATCATATGGATGGTTATAAGAATGCCGTACTGGGAGCGGGAACAAAATACCGTGACCCATTTACGCATTTCTTTTATGCGCCTGATCGGATAATGACCGATCAGGTGTGCAGCGCAATCTACACCGGAAGCGGTCTTGCGCAGCGGATCATCACGGCTCCTGCAGATGAGGCAGTGAAGAACGGCTTCCGCATCGTATCAGGAGAAGAGGAAGTGGAAGATACATCCCGTATCCTGTCGATTTTTGAGGATCTTGAAGGGGAGGAGAGATTCTCTGAAGCGCTGTCATGGGACAGACTGTACGGAGGATGCGCTATGCTGATCGTGGCCAATGACGGATCAGAAAGTCTGTCTGAGGAACTGCGGGAAGGGAGCCTGAAGAATATTGAAAGACTTATTGTCTATGAGGCTCCGAATATCACAACATCCGACACACTGCGGTACGGGGATCCGCGGGACCCGAAGTACGGCCTGCCGGAGTTTTATAATATTCAGACATTCTCGGGAAACATCATCACAGTACACGAAAGCCGTCTGATCGTTTTCAGCGGCGGACTGCTGCCCGAGCAGCAGAGACGGGAAAGGAACGGATGGGGCGCGAAAGTCCTGGAAAAGATATTTGATGACATGGTCCGTTATGATGAGAGTTTGTCTCTGGCGCTGATGGCGCTGTCCAGGTTATCTCAGGGAATCCTGAAACTGGATGGCCTGGCTGAGCTTCTTTCCTTTGAAAACGGAGAGGAAACAGTGAAACAGCGCCTACAGCTCATCGATATGAGCAGGCATACGATGAATACCATCGCTATTGACAGCTCCGATGAGTACGATCAGAAGAATCTGGCATTATCCGGTGTAAAGGATATTATGGAAGAATTCCAGTCCGCCCTATCAGCCGTTACTGAAATTCCCGTTACGGTTCTTTTCGGCCGGTCTCCGGGTGGATTGAACAGCACAGGAAAGGCGGATTTTGAAAATTACTACAACCTGGTGCAGAGGATCCAGAGACGGACACTGAAACAGCGGATATCCCGTCTTGTAGATCTGCTGGGTAAATGCTCAGACTACCGGATCCGGCTGCCGGATGAATGGACTGTGGAATTTCCTCCGCTTTGGAGCCCGACAGCCAAGGAGGATGCAGAGACGAAGAATATCCTGGCGCAGGCCGAAAAAAACAAAGCTGATGCACGTATTGCTCTCGTGAATTCCGGAGCGCTGGACTCGATTGAGCTTCGGGACAAGTTGGAAGAGGAAGGCGAGTACAAGTTAGATAGGAGTCTGGACAAGGACGCCGGTTCCGGCGGTGAAGAGGAATGATTATTATTCCGAAGCGCCGATGGGCCTTCCCCGTTTCGCAGGAAAGGACCTACGTAAAAACGCTCCGTTCCTATGTATCCCATATCACCGCCGCTATGAATTCGGCCCTTTCGGATATGAAACAGATCGCGGAGAGAAACGGTCTGAAGATGGACAGCTACGGATCTGATCTGGATGCGCTGCTGAAAAAGCTGGAGGCAGACATTGACAAAAGAGTAGCCGAGAAAGCACTCCGGAGACGGATCGAGCAGATATACGGAAACGTTAATACCTTCAATGATGCGGAATTTAAGGCTGTCATCAAGGCGGCGGTAGGTGCGGAGGATTTTTTCATCAACGAGAAGTGGCAGAAAACCGCCCAGGCTGTCTGGGTTCAGGAGAATTTGAACCTCATCCGCAGTATCAAATCGCAGACACTGGAGAAAATCCGGTACCAGATGGGTGCTATGATTCTGAATGCACAGGGGAAACAGCTCCGTACGGCGGAGCTGTCCGAGATGATTCAATCTGTTGCGCAAAACAACAAAAATCGGGCGGAGCTTATTGCCCGAGATCAAATCGGGAAATTGAACGGACGGCTTACGCAGCTCCGGCAGACTTCTGCTGGGATCTCTAGATATACGTGGTCTACATCGAATGATGAAAGAGTCCGGCCGGCCCACGCAGCGCGCGAAGGGAAAATTTTTGAATGGGCGCATCCACCGTCTGACGGCAATCCCGGATATCCTATCCGGTGCCGGTGTGTAGGCATTCCTGTGATAGATACTTCTGAACTTGGCATAAATACCGAAGAATCTGTTAAAATAAAAGAGGAAGATGCCTCGCTCCCTTCAAAGATTGCGGGAGCCAAACGGGGAGACCCCACGGATGAAACAGAAGCAGACGAAGGCCGTCCGAATCCTAATTTTGACAAGGGTATTGCTTATAAAATCAACTGCCAGAGCTGCGTCGTGACTTATGAAGCCCGCCTCAGAGGGTATAACGTAGAAACTCTTCCGAATTATGAAGAAGCGGGAAGCGCTCTGTACAAACTGTCAAAAGATACCAGGCTCGCGTGGATTGACCCGTTGACAGGTAAAAAGCCGGACTTTATACCGCATCCCGCATCTGCCAAAACGGTAAAATCCTACTTGCGGTGGCTCAATGTCGCTGTCGAAAAGGGCAAACGATATACACTGCAGGTCTATTGGAAGCGCAGCGGCGGGCACATCGTGCATATACGCAGAAATTCTGACGACCGTCTTGAAATCTATGATCCTCAAACGGGAGAATTGTTCTCTTACAAGCTGTGGAGAAACACGCGCACGAAGAAATCATATAAGACCTCGGAAGATATGGTCGAATGGTTCCTCAAGCAGGTGAGATTTACGTATTATGGCCGCTGGGCTGGTCCGGAGCTGCTTCGGGTCGATGATAAAGCGTTTAACCTGGATATCGTAAACGCCATTATGCAGAAATACGGAGGTGATGAATCATGATGCTGGAAGAAGTAAAGGATTTTGCAAAAAAGAACGGGTATTACACAGTGGAAGCGGCCGGGAAATTCCATGATATGGATGCATATATCCCGAAGTTTCGCAGCGATGAAGCAATCACGGGATATCCGTATTTGATTCTTAATGACGGCGGAAAGCTTAGGTTTTCTACACTCGAAGAAACACGGGAATATATGGGAGCTGTACCGCCTACAAAGTGATTTTTGCCCGCAGGAGGGAATTATGCAGAGATTTGATACAGTGGCTCTTGCGGCCACACGAACAGCAGAGGGATTCATCCGGGACGCTCCGGTAGTAGGAAGAACAGGGATTCTGCACTACAAAAACGCAGACGGTACAGATCGGTATGAATATCGCCCCCCAGAGGAAGCATTTGATGCGGAATCGCTGGCCAGTTTGATGGGGAAGCCCATTACAGTCGGCCACAAAGCAATGGTCAACGCTAATAATGCGGCGGCAGTCGCCCCGATCGGCACGGTGCTGACCGGAGGGAGACAGGATGGGGATACAATCCGGGCGGATATCGTCATTTATGATCTGCCGACAGATGCCCGCGAGCTGTCCTGCGGTTACACTCTGGAGCTTGATGAGACTCCGGGGGTCGCTCCGGATGGTACGCGGTATGACGCAGTGCAGAGGAAAATCAGATACAACCATGTGGCAGTTGTCCGGAAGGGCAGAGCGGGGATTGCCCGCCTGAACATGGACGGCAGCCAGGAGTCAGAAGACGAAGGAGGAAGGAATTTCATGGAAAAAGTAAGAATTGACGGCCTGGAATATGAAGCTGCACCGGAAGTGGTGCGCTACATCTCCAAGCTGGAGGAAAAGGCGAGAGCTGATAAAGCAGAAGCAGATAAGGCGCAGGCAAAGATGGATGCGCTGGAAGCAGACCTGAAAAATGAAAAGGAAGCTCATGCGGCCGATGTAAAAGCACACGAGGATGCCTTTGATGCAAAGGTTAAAGAAAGAATCGATTTGCTGGATACGGCCCGAAAATTCCGTATCGAAAATGCAGACGCCATGGACGATGCGAGCATTAAGAAGGCGGTGATCGCTTCGGTTCGCAAACTCAACCTGGACGGAAAAAGTGCTGAGTATATCAATGCTGCATATGACCTTGCCAAGGCTGATGCGGAACAGCGGGACGATTCCATGGGGAAACAGAGAAAGGAACTGAGGGCCCCGAAGGAAAACAGAGAAGATGAGTATGACCTGGATGTACTGATGAAGAAGCTCCGTGAAGATGAAGCTTCCGCATTTTCCAGAAAGATTTAAGAGGAGGAATGAACAATGGCACAGACTAAACCAATGAAATGGTATGGCGGAAATGCTCCCGGTGTACCGGGTATGCGCTCCAATGCAACGGTAGAAACTGTCCGCAGTTTTGCGGCGGAAGGTGGCGTGGAGGCGGGTGTTCCGGTTGTACGCGGGAAAGCTCCGGATAAGCAGGTAAAGGCCGCAGCTGCATCCGGCGGGACAGCTCCGGATAAGCAGGTAAAGGCCGCAGCTGCATCCGACGTGCCGGTCGGTGTTACCGTATGGGATCCTGCGGGAGATGAAGAAGGGGATGCGTATTATCCGGACGGATACGCAGTCCCGGTTATGACAGAAGGGGATATTTGGGTAACTGCCGGAGGGAATGTTGCTGCAGGGGATGCCGTAGCTTACAACACATCTGCCGGCGGCTTCACGAAGGGGACTGAATCTACAGCTTCCGGAAACATGTTTCTCACTGCAGGCGCGAAGGGAGACATTGTGGAAATCCATATTCAGAACCCCGCTCTCATCGTTGTTTCCTAACTAAATGAAAGGAGAATCGGACAATGCTTGAAAGAAAAAATATTGAAAGACTTGATGCGGCCGAACTCATGCGTTCCGGCCGTTTTGATGAAAAATACAGTTATTTCCTTGCCGAACAGCTGAGATATGTAAGAGCGGCTGCTCTGAAGGTAAAGAAGGCCCCTCTCAAGGCTTTTGACGTTTTCCCGGTAACCACTGATATCCCTGTTGGAGCGAAAACGGCTGTGCAGAGAATCTATGATTCCGTAGGAATGGCTAAAATCATTTCTAACTATGGGGATGATTTACCGAGAATTGATATCCTTGCTGCTGAAAAGCCGGTTCATGTACGTATTGTGGGAGCCGCCTACGGTTACAGCGTAACGGATCTGCAGAACGCCCAGTTTGCAGGTATGAATATTAATGCGGAAAAGGCTGAGGCTGCTCGTGAAGCGATTGACCGTAAGATCAACGCGATTGCCTGGAAGGGCGATGCGGAATACGGCATCACCGGATTTATCGATAATCCAAATTTGACGGAATACACTGTGGATGCATCCGGTACCAGTTCTTCTACTAAGTTCATCAACAAGACCGATGAACAGATTATCGCTGACCTGAATGGACTGGTAGCGGCTGTAGAAACAGCAACGAGATTCGAGGAACACCCGAACACGCTGCTTCTTCCTCCGAAAGCTTATACGCTTGTTTCAACAAAGAGACTGTCCTACAGTGACCATACTGTTCTGGATTTCTTCCGTGCGGCGCATCCGAACATCACTCGTGTTATGTCGGTAGGAGAACTGGAAGGGGCAAGTTCTTCCGGTAATGATATCATGGTAGCCGGATTCTTTGATCCGAAATACATCAAGCTGGAAATCCCGATCCGACTCGAACAGATGCCGATTCAGTACCGAAATCTGGAATACGTGATCGACTGCATCGCCTCTACAACGGGCGTCACTGTCCAGATTCCGAATGCATTCGCGAAAGCAGTGGGGGTTTAATATGGTACTTCTGAATACATCTTCCCGCCTGATCGTGTGCGGGCCGTACAAACTGATTCCTTCCACGTCCGTGAAGGTGGATGAGACGAAGGCCGCTCTGGTAAAGAAATATCCCCGAATCGGGGAACTTCTTGCTTCCGGAGCGCTTGTCGCCGTAAAGGACGCCGAGGCGGAAAAGGCAAAGGCCGAGGATGCACCGGCCGAAGCTTCCTCCGATGATAAATGAGCCAGTTGGAAATGCTCCGTGCGCTCGCTCCGGAGCTTAGCGGCGTTACTGATGAGCGGGCAAACATTGTGCTGGGCAT
>OJKY01001522.1_pt1 | contig 13836 bp, 24 predicted proteins | sample 1596571 | NCBI WGS metagenome assembly OJKY01 (sample SAMEA4350170, study PRJEB24818) | metagenome | biome: human; feature: gut; material: faeces | place: Denmark | collected 2013-09 | reverse complement strand
AATCGGAGATGCGAGGCTGTATCTATTTCGGTCACTCTTAAAAATGCCCAATTCTCCGCTATCATGGGAAATTGAAAGCAAAAAAATATGGCTGAAACAGCTCAAAGCCGCTCCAGCTCTCGATTTTTCCTATTTTCAGCATGTATCTAAATTGGTCACGCATGACAATAAATCTAAGAAAGGAGGGCATTGCCGAGGCTGCTTCCACTGTCACCGTTGCCAAGATTCTGGATAACACCAGTACTCTGGCCGACATGGTCAAGAACGTGTGGGATATCATGACCAGCAATCCGCTGCTGCTTGTGTTTATCTGCGCGTCTCTGGTGACTCTTGGCTTTTCGTTCTATCGCAAGGCCAAGCGCGCCGCTCGCGGCTGATGCCGCAGGTAAGGGGTGTGGGGATCGCCCCACACCCCTTTTCACATGGAGGTTTGTATGAGTGAATTTATAACAGGTTGCTGCCGTCTGATCTCCAGCATTTTCGATGCGGTATTTTCAGAGCCGCTGCTCGCGTTTTTCATGACGGTCATGCTGGTGGCCGTGGTGGCGGGTCTGTTTCTATATATCTATCGCGGTACAAAACGACTTTAAGTGAGGTGTCTATATGCTCAAAATTCTGGTGACCGGCGCGGTCTACATGGTATGTCTTTTTATTTTGGTGCTGGTGTCCTGCCTGATGATCTGGGTGATCACGCGCCTGCTGCGCTGGCTGTTCCCCCAGCGCTTCGGCCCCAAGGCCAGACCGGCAGCGAAGAAGCCCAAGAAGGTCAAGAAGGTCGTCCGTGTCGAGGATGACGAGGACGAGGAAGAAGATGCGTAACACAGATAGATCTTCGCTGCCCGGCGTCCGATCGGGAAAATGTGTTACACAAGAAAGCGGCGCCCAGACGGACGCTGCCGGCAAGTAAGGTTGCTTCGGGTTTATCTGTGCTTGGTCAGCTTCTCGACGGCGATCCCGGCCAGGATTATCACCGCGAAAAACGGTGTCGTCAGGACTTGGAGAAGCCCGTGCAATAAGTCGGCCATGAGTTCACCTCCTCCTTTGCCGTTGCGTTGGTAGCTTGGCGGCAAAGGAGGCCCTCTGGCCCTATATCGTTTCTGTTCCTCACGTATTCCTTTCTTTTACAGATGATCCCTCGCCTTTCGGCGAGGGATATATATGGGTTACTTTTTGTAGTAGTATTTCTGCTTCAGCCATTCAATGAAGCCCTGTATGCTTTTGTCTTTCGTTTCTATTTGGTAGTTCATGTATTGGAACGCAACTACTAATGCGAGTATTCCAAGTATTCCGCCCATTTCCTGTTCTCCTTTCCCTTTTTCATCAGTATAGCGCATAATATGGAGGTGTCAAGTCATGAAAAAGCAGCTGATCGCGTTGTGGATGGTGATTTTGATTCTTCCGTCTTGTGTATCTGTTGCACATGCAAACGAAGGTTATGCTCTTGCTAATCGAAATTTTATGCCCGAAAGCATTATTGCGTCGATACTTGACATGAAGGATTCGGTTATTCTTGACCACGACCCTACTTCTGGTAAGGTCGAGTATGTATCGTGGATTTCCTATGATAAATTATCGGAACTGTCCACGGGTTGGCGTACTGGAGGTGTCATTGTTTTTAATGCTACAATGAACGCTTATTTTTTGCGCATTTCTTACATGCCTACTGTGAGTACAGATGGCCAGCTGAAGTATTGCGCATTGGGCACCAGTAACGGTTATTGTTACGGTTCTAAGGCCACCGAAAAGGGCGACACGAATATTGACAATAGCGTGACCATCAACAAGACGACCGTAGTTTGGAATCGCGTTATCACTTCGGTCGTTGGTACTGCTGATAAAAAGGCCACAGATGTAACTACCGGCTTAAAGAATATCCTGGACTGGCTGAGTTTACAGGTCAAGGCCACAATGATCGTGGCCGATCAGGTGGACCTGACCAACGATCTGCTGTACTGGATCGCCGATAATTTTCAGGATATGTTGTATGCAATAGGTAAGGCAGATCTGTTGATTGCTCAGATAGGTATTGATCAGTGGAAGGAGTTACTTCGTCTAGAGGACTTTCTATCCGCTATCAACTATAACCAGATATATGCCTACTACGCCCAGAACGGCTTTTTCTTCGACATCCTGGATACGGTGGAGAAGCTCGGCGCCCGCCTTGACAGCGTCATCAGCAACGGCGCTGTGCAGGTCAATACCAGTTCCATTGATGCCCGTCTGGATAAGCTGATTTCCATGTACAGTAAGGTCAACAGCGTCGTGCTGGACACGGCTGCCGTCAACGGCGGTCAAATCAAGTCCGCTGTCGGCGGTGAGCTGAAGGATGTGGTTTTCTGGGGCAGCGCCCGCCGCCAAAATCCCCACCTCCTGACTATGCCGCTGAACTACACCCTGTCGGATGCTCCCGTAACTCTCGGCGCTCCGGAGCTGCGTTCTATCCCGCTTGGCTCGTCTATCCCCGCGTATATCTCCGCTGACCCTGTGCTTGCTGCCGGTGTGTGGAAGTCCGGCAGCACCTATTATCTGTCGGATACCTACAATGCCGTTACCGGCGAGTATGTGCAGCGTATCAAGTCTATCGTCTTTGATGGTTCGGAAAATTGGGTTCGCTCCATCCGTGCGAATGATGCTTCGTTGTTCTCTGTCTCCTGTATCCCTGATAATACCTTGTCTATGCCCATGTGGTCAAGTCGGTATAGCTTTAAGACGTACACCAGCGCTTTTGATTTGGCTGATGATAGTACGAAAACGGTAACTTCCGGCTATTTCTCGCACTACGGCAAGTATATTCGTTTTCAGGATAGCTCCACCAGCCTTGACGGTTGGAAAAAATGGTTGTCCATTAAGTACAAAGCCGGTGAGCCGCTGGAAGTCTGGTATGCCTTAGCAGGTGAAAGCGTCACCACGTATCTTGATTTGCGGCCCACCATCGCTATTCCCGAAGGTGACAGTTCCATCTCGGCGGAGATGCTGCGTATCACTGCCAAATATGAGACCTACGACAGCTACACCCAGACGGCGGATATTATCGCTGCTATCAATAATCTGCAAGTCGGTGTTTTGCCCGATTTGGATCCTATCGTTTCCCGTCTGGATACGCTCATCAATAAGTCGCAGGCTACAGTTGTCAACGTGGTTACGAATAACACATATCTCACCAACGTCTACCAGCTGGACGATGAGAATGATGTAGCGGATCGCTCCAAAGAAGGAATCGAAAAAGTCAGCGGTATGTTCAAGTGGCTTTGGAAGAACGCTTTCAAGGACGCTTTCGGTGCTGCCGATGTCACAAAGCTGGATGGCCTGTTGTAGGAGGTGCCGTTATGGAATCTTATCTCTATACGTTCCTGCACTTTATTCGTTCGGTCTTTACTGCTATGCCTTCCGGTTTGCAGGGCTGCATACTCTATTCTGTTTCAGCGGTGCTGATCGTGTCGCTGATCCTTTTGATAGCGAGGTGGGATTGATGCTGGAGAAGGTCGCTATTGGTGTCAGCTGGCTGCCGGAAGGTCTTGCCACTGCTATCTATGCGCTGGCCGCTCTGCTGCTGGTGTTCCTGTTTATCAAGATCGTGTTGCTCATCATCAAATGCATTTCTGATCTTGTTCTATTCTGGAAAAAGTAGGTGATAACATGGATGCTATGGCAAGTTTATCCTTGGCGATCAAGTCCCTGCTGGGATGGGCCTGGGATATATTCTCCATTAATATTCCCATCCTGAATATTCCGTTCTGGGTCATCGCTATGGCCGCTGTCGCTGTTGACCTGGCATTTTATATCATCGGTCGACTCATCGGCTCGTCTGTGGCGTCTCCTCCGTCTCTCCCCAAAGGAAAGGAAGGTAAAGAAAAATGAGAATGCACATTGGCTTTTCGTTTAAGCCTAAGACTTTGTTGATCGTGTTGGCTGTGATCCTGGGCGTTGTCGGTGCCTGCGTGGATGCTTACGCTGCTGAACCGGATAACGATATACCGGACTGGGCTTTAGTCCCCGCGCTCGATCCTGATGAAGATACAGATCGTGGTTATACCACGGTCTACGATATGGATGGCTCTGTGCTTTATACGGATGATCCTGCCCTCGAAGCGGATGATACTGCTGCACCAGAGACGCCAGCCAATACTGTTGTTATCAATGCTGCGCCTGCTGCTGAACCTGCCACACCGGATACGTATACCTATCAGCGTGGGGATCATACCGGTCTGGCTGCATCTGTGCAAAGCATTTTCGGCGATTATCAGCCGCTCATGGCAACAGACAGCGCCGGTAATGTCTCTGCCGTCTCCGGCCTTGCCGGTGTAGACTTTTGCTGGATCGGCGGCTGCTTGGCGTTCCTGATTCTGTTTTATTCGTTCTTCAGACTGTTAGGAGGTGTGTTCCTTGGGAGGTCTAAGTGATGTTTCTTCCATGCTGGTCACCATGCTGTCTGCTTTGTCTGATTTCCTTTCTGAGGGTGTCGGCTGGTACTGCTTCTGCATGGTCCTATGTGTTCTTGTGATCTCTCTGTTTTTCAGAGTTTTCCGTATCAAACGATAGAAGGGAGGTTTTTGCATGGCTGCTTTGGTCGCTACCATCGCCACTTTCTTCAGTGGCGTCATGGGCATGGTGTCCACTCTGACCACTACCATTGTTGGTGATGATCTGCTGGTTCTGGGCGTTGTTGCCGTCCCCTTGGTGGGTATCTCTGTGGGTCTGCTGTCCCGCCTGTTCCGTCAGCGCGTGTAACGCCTGACCATCTACATCGAAAGGAGTTTTTGCTATGTCTGCTCTCATCACGAAGATCACCACGTTTTTCTCTGCCGTCATGACCATGATCACCGGCGGCTCGATCGGCTCAGGTGAAAGTGCTGTGACCGTCACCGGCCTGACCGATACTATTGTCGGCTCTGATCTGCTGGTCCTCGGCGTTATCGCCGTCCCGCTGGTGGGTATTTCTGTGGGCCTGCTGTCCCGTCTGTTCCGTCAGCGCGTGTAACAAAAAAGCGCGGGGGAGTGCGAATGCACCCCCGCGCTTTTCCCCTATGCTTCGGAGGGTTTTATGAATGTTTCTTACTTCGTCAAGTGGTGCTATCACCAGTATTTCTGGCGTTTCGTCTATCGTCCTGTCAAGCCTTATGATACCGGCATTTATCTTTATTTTGGCCTGCCTCGTTCTGGTAAATCTACCTACGCTGCAAAGCTGGCAAAAAAGGCTCTTACTGCTGGCCGTGCTGTGTACAGCAATTTTCCTATTCGTGGTACTTTTCAGATTACCAAAGACGATATAGGTAAATACCTCATGGAGGACTGTCTTATCATCATTGATGAAGCTGGTGTAGACTTTGATAACCGTAAAATGAAAATGACTGATGAACAGGTCTATTTCTTCAAGAACCACGGTCACTATCAGGCGGATATTGCTTTCTTCTCCCAGTCTACCGATGTTGACATCAAGATTCGGAAATTGGCCGTCTGTCATTATGAGATAAAACGCTTTCCCCTTATCCGTGATCTCTCCTATATCAAGACCATTGGCCGGAAGATAGGCATTGACGAGCTCACCCATCAGGAAACGGAGATGTTCTACTACGTCCACTTTCTCGCCGGTGGTATCAAGCTCTTTTGGCGGCGTCCATACTACAAGCTCTTCGATACCCGTTACCGGCATGAGCTTCCCGAAAAGACATTCCCGAAATGCTGACCTATGCCGCTGCTTCATTCGGCGTCTGCCATTGCAAGATTTTTCGAGGATAGTTGTTCATCCAGTCCTGGACCGCAGCTATCCTCTTTTTGCTGATCTTGGAGAAGTCTGTGCCTTTTGGGAAGAAACGGCGGATCATCCGGTTGTGGTTCTCCACGCTTCCTTTCTCCCAGGCGCTGTAACTGTGGCAGTACCATACCTGGAAACGGCTGCCGCCGTGTATGCTCCGGCATAGCTTTTCGTACTCCATGAACTCGCTGCCGTTGTCGGTGGTCAGTGTTTTGAAGCGCTGGTCAAAGTCCTTGTGCTGCCGTTCCAACTGATCGAATACTCCGCGGATGGTGGAGGCCTTCCTGTCCGGCAGCTTGAAGATGAGTTCCTGCCGGCTGTATCGCTCCGTCAGCGTCAGCAGGACAGGGCTGGTCTCGGCTTTGCCGATGATCAGATTCATCTCCCAGTGTCCGCGCTCAGACCGCTGGCCGATGTATGCAGGCCGGTTCTCAATACTTGGTAGCTTCGGATGCGCGATACGCTTTTCGGTATCATCCTTCTTCTGCTTCTTCCTGCGCTTGTCCCATAGGTGCTTGTTGGTCAGGGTCAGAAAGACCCGCTTGTTTATGTAGCTATACAGAGTGCTGACACAGATGTGGGTTTGAAAGTTGTACCGTTTTGCCGCCGCCAGAGCCGCCGCAGGTGAGTACCTGTCCACGATAATCTTATGCTCGATGTAGGTCGCATAGGTGTGGTCGCAGCCGATCTTCAACGGCCTACCCTTGGCCGTCTGGTTGTAGTTGTGTGTCTGCTGTCCTTTCTGTGCCGAGTACCGTTTCTCGTCCCAGAAGTCGCAGGTATGCATATAGCTCCCCCTCCGAAGCTCATAGTAGATCGTCCTCTCGCAGAAGCCCAGCTGACGGGCTATCTCTCGCACAGGTATCTTGTTCCGCCGCATGGCTTCCAGCTGGTGGCGCTCCTGCTCCGTCATATAGTGCTGCTTTCTCATCTCCCGTACCTCCTCAATAAGCGTTGTTGGAGTATCGTCATTGTACCACGTTTCCCATAGTCGGTGGTGGTGTGAGCACGGCGCGAGTTCGCGCCGTGTTGGTTGCCGATCCCGCGCCGACAAAAGCCCTGTCAAGGAGACCGTGGAATAAATCCAGTGCGCACACTGGTTTTATGCCGCGAAAGCTCCTTTACAGGACTTTTTCGGTGTGATATGAACCCCTCTGTCCTCCTACCTCGCTTTGATATTTTTTGTCAATACTGCAAATTTATCTTGACATCTGCCCGCAAGAAATGAAGGAGAGTGATCGCGCGTGAAACTTGCCGAACTGTCACCGCTGTATGAGGACAGCGCCCAGCGCATCCAGAGGCGCATGGAGCAGCTGCGGCTGGACCTCCGGACCGCCGACGATCCGGACAGCGCCCGCCAACTGCGCCGCCGTTTGACAGAGCTGCAGCCCATGCTGCGCCAGTGCCGCCAGCTGGCACGGCTGACGGCCCATTACTACGACAGGAGTGACCGGAGTTATGATCCATTCCGCCTTTGATCCCATGGACATCGCCGGCCTGCACCAGTGGATGCAGCAGCAGGCCGGCGACAACAGCCAGCGGCGGCAGCGGCTGCTGCACAACCTGTCCCGTGCTATGACGGAGGAATTAACACCCCGCCAGCAGGAGATGCTGCATCTGTACTACTACGAAAAGCTGAATATGGCCCAGATCGCGGGGCGTCTGGGGGTCAACAAGTCCACCGTGTCCCGCACCTTGTGCCGTGCACGGCACAGATTGCATCACATCTTGCAATATAGCCTGTAATTTTCAAAAATATCCCTTGACTTTGCAGGATCTCGTGCATATAATGCCTTTTGTTACCGGAGAGGAGGGAACAAAGTGTCCGTCTATAATAAGATCCTGCATGAGCGCGGGCTGCGCCTGCTGGGCGGCATCGTGGGCGCCGCCATCATGGCGTCGGCCATCAACCTGTTCATCGTGCCTCAGGGCTTCTACGCAGGCGGCGCCTACGGTCTGTGCCAGGTGATCCGTACCCTGCTGGTGACGCGGGCGGGGGTGAATGTGCCCTTCGATCTGGCGGGCCTGCTGTACCTGCTGGCGAATCTGCCCATGTTCTATCTGGCCTATCGGGGACTGGGGCGAACGTTTTTCGTCAAGGCCACCATCGTCACCGTGTGCAACTCCATCTTTTCGGCGCTGATACCCTCCCCCGCCGTGCCCATCATCGCAGACCCGCTGACCAGCTGCCTTATCGGCGGCCTGGGCGTGGGCTTCGCCGCGGGGCTGGTGCTGAGCTGCGGCTGTTCCACCGGTGGTCTGGACATTCTGGGTTTGTACCTCAGCAAGAAGAATCCCAAGTTCACCGTGGGCCGGTTCTGCATCTGCTTCAACGTATGTCTGTACACGCTGTGCCTGTTCCTGTTCAACGCCACCACGGCCATCTACTCCGCTATCTACAATATCCTGAGCAACCTGTTTCTGGATAAACTGCACCAGCAGAACGTCAATGTGGAGATGCTGATCTTCACCAAGAAGAATAATCCGGAGCTGGTCCGCTTCATCATCGAAAAGCTGGACCGCGGCGTGACGTACTGGACGGCCCACGGCGCCTATACCGGCGACGAGGTACAGGTGCTGTGCGTGTGCCTGAGCAAGTACGAGATCGGCACGCTGCAGCAGGTGATGCAGGAGATGGATCCCAAGGCGTTCTTCATCGTGCAGGAGGGCGTCCACACCGGCGGCAACTACCGGCGGCATCTGAACTGACGCAGCATACGAAAAGGCTTCCATCTGGCAGATGGGAGCTTTTTTTTGCATGGAGGAAAGCGCCGAAGCGCCGCCTGCGGCGGAAGAAGCGAGGCGGTTTCGAGGAAGTGTCCTGACTGCCGGCCGCGGCAGCGGCTGGGAGCCGGCTGACACGACGGTGAGCGCCGAGGAGCACGCGAAAAAAATCACCACCCAAATGGGTGGTGATTTATGGAGCGGGCGACGAGGCTCGAACTCGCTTCCCGGCATCCCACGAATGGCTGTCGCCATTCGCAGGAGCCCTGCCTCACCTCTTGATTTGACGCGCTTCGCGCAGGTCGAGGCAGCGAGTTCTCCGGTGCTGCGGCACATTCCAAAAAGAATACCCCATCCTGTCGGATGGGGTATTCTTTTTGTGATTGCCCACAGGTTTTGTTGTCTGTTAATTACCTCTTCGAAAAAACAAGGCGCATTCAACTACTTTGCACATCATTTTTAACGACCATTGTCACAAGGCGATCAGCCCTTTTCTTTGCTGCAGTTCTTGATACAAATAACATTGTAACAAGATACATAAGAGGAATTGCCAGCATTTTAATTGGATTCCATACACTCATAGAGACAATCACCAAAACAACAAGCACTATACCGGTCATAATAAGCAGTGAAACTGTTGACATACATATATCTCTCGTCATAAGTTGCAAGCGTTCTGCCTCAATTACATTTCCCCATCCAGAGTCTCTACTTTTCTTAAGCAATCTGTTCCATTCCGCGGTCTGCTGGTTTGCCGTAGCTTTGGACATATGCGTGTACATTCTCTGAGCTTTTACAAGATCAAAGCCAGTTGCATCATTTTTTCCTGAAGCAATGTCTGAGAAAACGGTATCGCTTGGCATCTTGCGATACACGATTTTTGTTTTGGCTTTATCTGACCACAATTCATTAAGGACAAATACTAGTACACAAATTGATCCAACAAGCACATCAATTGCTGCCATACTAAAAAGTGACGGCAGTAAATCCGTGTTTTTAACACTTTCCTCTGTGTAAAATCCCACAGATGAAATAGTTATTAGCAAGTATGCTAAGATATACTGCTTTAGCTCTTTGTCTCTATAGTTCTTAATATACTCAGTGTTCATTCTGGTACCACCTTATCGTAGACCACGCGAATTGCGTTTACTAAACCTAACCGTCTTTGTTGGAAAAGTTCTCTTTCCGATGTTGTCGTTTGAAATCCAAATGCCCCCGCATTCTCCATATAATTAATAAGATATCCAGAATCTGATATTTCTTGTTTAGCAAAAAACATTTCCGAATGGGGATTCTTTGATGCCATAATGCGATAGCATTCGTCTTTTGCGCCTTTTCGGATTTCGCATGAATTGATAACTACCAACGCTCTCTTCGAAGACAGTACTTGTTGTAAAATTGGCTGAACTTCAATATTCATGTGTGCAGTAACCATAAGCCCATACTCGCCCTTTTGGGAAACGCATTGATAAAACCCAAAGGGGGTATAAGGCCAGCGGGCACTTCTGCAGTAATACTCAGACCACGGAGACACTTTCGCCTGTGCGATTTCTTGAATGACCTGATGTCGACTATTCAATTCTCCTTCCGAAGACACCAACCCCTTAGACACTACCCAAATCACCTAAAGGCACTCTCCCTTGCGAACTGGAATGTATAGCTACAGAACATTCTGGCAAATTGACAATTTTGTCTTTAGTGCTATATGGCGGATTATACCTCTCACGCTTCATGTACTTAACAATATCATCCGATCCACCGCTGGTCTTGCCAGATCCTGTATTATCAGATATGAAATAATCCTTAGAATAAGCATTACCCCCCAGTTTCTCAAAAATTGCCTTGGCATCATTTTCTTGCCCGTGATGAGGTAGCTGAATGATATCATATGTAGCAAGGTCTTTTAAATAATTGGGAGAGGCATCTCCACAAAGTAATATACTTTTCCCATCATCCAAGATGAATTTTATTTGTACGCTGGCAGCATTCATCACAGTCTCATCTTCAATCATATTATTTTCACGGTTATCCACTGCTTTTGATGCTACATCAGTAAACTCATCAACCGTGGGTCCTACTACCACACAAGAACCAACAGTTGTTCCCTTGAGCGCTTCCACGGTAGAATAATTAAGCTCTTGAGCCTTTTCAATAATCTTTTTGATATTATCAAACTCTGCCAGCAGAGCTCTTTTTAGGCTATCTCTATTACGCCTACCATCATCGACTTTGTCAATGATGGTATCAGCATGTTTTAAATACTGATGAGTATAGACTTTGACAGAATAGTTGTGCATAGACAGCCATTCTAACAACTCGCATACACCATTTGTGTGGTCGCTATCATTGTGCGAAACCACAATATAAATCGAAATAATAGTCGGCTTGTTCCTAAGGAAAGATTCAACATATGCTGCATGCCGAGTATGTCCACAATCATATACGATCAGCGATGAGTTATCATATATTAGAAGGCAGTCTCCAAATCTAGTATCCTTATCTCCATCGTAACAGCTTAACGCTTTTAACTTCATAACAATACCCCTTTTGTACTCCTACTTCTGTTTCGTGTTTATATGTACACTTAATTTCTTTGAATATACAAAGTTCCAGAGTTACTAGTAACACAAGTTTAAACTGTGGTATTTTAAACCACCACAATATTCCTAATGTGAACGCGAAGTAGCCACCTTTCTTGTTATCTCATCAATCAAGGTGTGTACTGTAGTGCAAGGACACATTTTTGATGGTGTCTCGGTACAGTTCCGAATATGTTCGGACAACCTCCTCTGCGCGATATCAATGGCTTGCGTTTCATTCCCATGATGACACAACTTTTTATAAATTGCAGCGTCTGCTTTCTCATATTTCTGACCAATAACTTGTGCAAATTTTTGCGCAAATCCATTACAGCATGACACCGAATCCTGATATGGCGGCATAGATCCGAAATATGCGCTAAACCATATTTCAATACATGGGTTAGACCAACCAACATTTATTCCCTTTTCCAATGCAACAGATACAATCTTGTCAAAGTCTTTTACCTGATCACGGTCAAAGACAATCCATGGTTCTCCGTATTGAGGTTGTAACGAGGCCATATTGAGCGCCTCGTTAACAAGCTCAGCAGTTTTTGCTCTACAAACTTTTATCACCAGCTTTCCTTGCAGTTCCTTTGGGATCGAGTCCCTCAAGCCCAGCAGGTAGTTCTGTTCTGTTTCTTTGGTATCTGTAACTATGAAATAGTAGCCTAATTCCGGAACTCGGCGCTTAGATAGCTGTTCTCGAGTTTTTCGCTTTCCATTTCTATCTGGCATATTCACTCCCCCTTAAACACATCAAAGTGACGCATTGTAGGGATAGCTCCATATTTTCCAAGTAAATAATTCTTCTCATAATTCTCATCCTTGCGAATTTTTAAGCCATCTTCATCAAGGAAATCCGCCAGTGAGTAGAGAGTTGAGATTCCATCAGATGACTTTTCACTAAACCATACTTCATCGCGGCGGAGAATATTGCTATTAAGTTGCCACGAATCATGTGAGGTAAACACAAGTTGCGCATGGTTTGGATTTGTTTCTTGATTTAAGAAAGTTATAACAAATGTCCTCACAAGTAATGGATGAAGCCGCGCATTTAATTCATCAACGAAAAGTACGCCTCCTGTTTCCAACACATCTTGCAGTAAAGGGTATAGCGCAAACATTTTGAGTGTACCCGCTGATTCCAATTTTAACGGAATGGTCGCAGTATCCTCCGAGCCAATCATCTTGTGAATTGCATCAATTCTTACCTTGGAGGATTTCCTGTCATCATCACTTTCTATTGGTTCAACTTCAAAGCCTATAATTGAAGGATCAAATGCTGAGAAGTAGTTGATAATTTTATCCCTAACATCTTTACTCTCCACAAAATCATCCGGGAGTTGTTCCGACAAGAAGAAATTTTCAACAGGGCGTCCGAAATCGGCAAGTTCATTATTCATAAACCAATCGCGAATCAATTTAAGCTTTGCGATTTTTAATTTTGAACCAAGTGATACAATTAACGTCTCTTTTTCAAGAGCAATTCTCAAATTCTCTTGGCTCTTAAGTGCAATGCCAGAGAGATCAAGTTCAGAACCGTTGCGATAAAAAATGCGCTTGTAACCACCACGTGAAGTTTTTGACTTATAGTTGAGCCATTCCTCTTTAATGCCGGTACTATTAACCGTAAACCCATAGTTATATGATTTTGCTCCGTTCGCTTCTGAAGAAATAAAGTAGACCTCAAACGAAGATTCAGCATCTTTGCTACTCGCATCAAACAGAAACGGTGTCGGGTTCAAAAACTCTGACTTGTTCTTTTTCCTTGACTCATCCCCACCATAGTTGAGCGAACTAGCAACATAGGTAGTCATATATCTAAACGCTTCTAAAACGTTGGACTTCCCGCTAGCGTTAGCGCCAAAAATGGCTACAATTGGAAGTATCTTTTCATTGCTGATAGAAATAACATGATTGCTGTATTCAGATATCTTTGTTGCTGTTAAATCCAAAGAAGTATCATCGCGAAATGATTTAAAATTCTTAAAATTAAATTGCAAAAGCATCGTAAACACACTCCTTAACGTTGGATCATTTCCTATTATACTCAAAAAAACGAAAAAATCAACGTATAAATGAGACTTTTTCTCATTTTCGCGGAAAACATTCGCTGTGGTAGACTCTATACTCTTATAAACTACAATTTATTCACCAAATACAAGGAGATGAGACCATGCCCACCGAGTACCCGTCAGATTTCAAGCAAAAAGTCATCAAGCGTTATCAAAACGGAGAATCCATCAAAACTCTCAGCCATGATCTGCACATAGCCCAGGGGACGCTTTACCGCTGGCGGAAGGAGTACTATTCCATCCAAGGAATAAACCGCACCTACACGCCAAAGGAGTTTGACGTCATCTCAAGGCGATTGGCAAAACTGGAACATGAAATGGAAATCATCCGCCTTTCACAGTGTATAACGAGTGTTCCCTTGCAGAAACGTCTTTCCATATGCTTCTTTTATGAAGCGCTTTACCGGACACACAGAGGAATGGGGCACTTTCCTTGATGTGAAGCATTGGCCGGAAATTAAAAATCCGAAGAAATATGCCGGACAGCGTGTGGTCATTGGTTCTGTGACGGATGGCTACAATCCACAGGAGGAGCAATTCGGGAATACCAGAAAACTTCTGGAGCAGTTGATCGGCAGTGACGCAGATATTTTGATCTGCACAAAGTCTGATCTTGTGGTACGGGATATTGATCTGCTGAAGAACCTTGGACGAGTGACCGTTTCATGGTCGATCAACACACTGGATGAAAATTTCAAGA
>OJKY01001521.1_pt1 | contig 13847 bp, 9 predicted proteins | sample 1596571 | NCBI WGS metagenome assembly OJKY01 (sample SAMEA4350170, study PRJEB24818) | metagenome | biome: human; feature: gut; material: faeces | place: Denmark | collected 2013-09 | reverse complement strand
TAGAACAGGCACTCGCACGGATTGATGACAGGGAGCAGTGGGCTGGGCCTTGGAAAACGGCAAAGTCAACGGCCTGCGCGACCGCCGGTTCGGACCCAAGCCCCACAGCACGCGACAGAGGGCCAGGGAGAGCCGCTACCGGCTGACCGGCGGGGAGAGCGGCACAGAGCTGACGCTGACCGGCATCTATGAGCAGACCTTCGCCGACAGCACGACCATCGCCTCCTGGGCGAAGGACGCGACATGGTGGGCGGTCTACCACGAGCTTGTTTCCGGCGTCGGCGGCAGCCGCATCGCGCCGGAGGCCAACGCGTCCCGCGCACAGATCGCGGCGATCCTGCTGCGGTATGCGGATCAATTTATGACAATGGAGGAAGCGGCATGAAAAGAAGAATGCTTGCGCTGCTGCTCGCAGTGCTGACACTCACGATGCTCACCGCAGCCGCGTTCGCGGAAGACACGGAAGTCCTCGGCGTCTATAATGTGACCGGCCCCCTGACCGTGACGAACGGCACGAAGGACGGCGGCTTCTACGCAGGCGCGGACACGTTCGAGCTGAACTGCACCGGCCTGACCGGCGAGTATTCCCTCGTCCTGCTCCTCGCGGGCGACAGCGCCGTCCCCACAGAAGGAAACATCCAGTACATCGATCAGACGAGCGTGGAGGCTGGCAAGGTGACATTCATCCTCAAGCCCAAGGCGCTGACGGAGGGTACATACAACGTCTACATCAGCACGACCGACAAGGCGCTCAAGAAGGTCGCATCGTTCAAGTACGGCGAGAAGCCGGAATACACGTTGGGTGATGTGAACGGGGATGGAAAAGTTTCTGCATACGATGCTTCTATGATTTTGCAGCATACTGTCGGCCTTATAGATCTTGCAGGAGTTGCGGCAGCAGATGTGAATAAAGACGGAAAGATTTCTGCATATGACGCATCAATGATTTTGCAGTATACAGTTGGATTAATCACGCTTGATTGAGGAGGAAAAAATGAAGAGACTATTTGCACTGCTTCTGGTGGTGGCCATGCTGCTCTCGCTGTGTGTGCTTCCGATCAGTGCAGCTGAGCAATCGAAAATGTCGGTTGCATCTTTTACTACATTTACAGTTGACGAAAACGGCGATGTTGTGTATGGTGCTCCCAAAACAACTCCGTATGAAAAAGACGATCTTGTCGCGGTGAAAGCAACGTTCCATAACGCAGAAGCTGAGACAATCAAACTCATGAGCATTGAAATGGTCATGGAGTATGATAGTTCCGTGCTGGAGCCGTATACATGGGAGTTTGAGGGAGATACTTATGGTATAGCTGTTTTTGCAGATTCCTTCAAAATGGAAGCTGCTGCAAGCGTAATTGCAGAAGGTAAATCAAAAATCAGCGGTGCTTCCAGCAGAGGCGTGAGCGTGACGGCTGGCGCAACGATTGATGTTGCATATTATCTGTTTAAGGTTAAAAATGATATTGAGTCCGGAGACGCTGCGTTTACTCTGAAGATTGACGAACTTACAAAAAAGGGTGCAGTCGCGGGCGAGGCAGATGACATTAAGGACTCTGTTGCTATAGAAGAGAATACCATGCCGGTAAGCGGTAAGGCACCTACTATTGGCAGCACCTCCGTCGATAAGTCTGAAGTCGCATACGGCAGCGACGAAGTGCTCACCATGGGCGCAACGTCTACCTCCAACAAGGACATCACCAGCTTCGTCACCTTCAAGGTGAAGGATGTAGAAGGCAACGACGCTGCTGGCTTCGTTGTCAACAACGGCAATGAACTGAATGTTGCTGCAGCAGATGCTGGTACCTATACTGTCACTGCCGAGCCGAATGGAGACAACTGCAGAATCGATGAGAGCGTGACTGTTCAGAACGCAACCTTCACGATTACCAAGCAGGAGATCACCGCGCCCGTGGTAGCCATCACCAACTTCGTCAAGGGCCAGAGAATTTTTGACCTGAAGGTCGAGACGACGACCCCCGGCCTGACGGTGGGCTATACCTGCTATGAAGGCACGAATACCGATGGCAATCCGCTTGATTCCCAGGGGTACTTCAAGGCAGATACGACCTACACCATCGTGATCGGTCTGGAAGCAGCGACGAACTATGTCATCGACAACACGCAGACACTGAGCGTCACGGTCAACGATGGCGCAGTCCAGCAGGCTGCGATCACGCCGAGTATGTTTGCAGGCGCTTACGAAGCCTCTGTGACAGTCCAGACTGCTGGCAAGGATACCCTCGCAGTGCTTCTGACTCCCGGCACTACGCCCAATGCGCACTATGGCATGAAGCTCAGCGACCTCAGCTTCACCGGCGGCGCGGTAATCGTTGCCGGTGATGCAAACAAAACGCCGGTCGACGGCCACTTCGAATGGGTAAATCCGAACGAAGACGTCGGCGACCCGACCGTTTACGACGGCACATCTGAGCCGTACGGCAGAGCATTCGCGGCAAAGTTTGTCCCGACTGACAGCGAGAACTATGCCGAGCTTTCGCTCAACGTTCGTGTGCACGTCCATAAGGCCACAATTTCTATCGCCGATATTAAGGACTGGGACTACACAGAAGCCTTCCAGTATGACGGCACTGAACACAAGGTCGAACTGGTAATTCCGGCAGACCTGCAGGGCAGGATCAAGGTTGAATACGAAAACAACACAGCGACGGATGTTGGCACACGCACCGCGACAGCCACGATCAGCGCATTGGACGATGTGCATTATGCGATCTACGAGTCGGACTGCACGCGCACGCTGAGCTGGCGGATCGATGCAGCCACGCCGGAAGGCTACACGGCAGATATTGTGAAAGAAGTTCTCGTCGGTGATGTGCAGACCATCACGGTCACTGCCAACGACTTCAACCTTCCCGCAGGCGGCCGCCTCGGTTCCCCGACTCTCGTGTTGGATAGTACGTCTCTGGTTACGTCTTGGGGCTTGACCAGCAACGACGGCGTGGCCTACGACCTGCGCGCGACGACAGCCGACGATGCAGACACGGCCGAAGCCAAGTACCTGATGGTCTATCGCAACAGGAACTACACAGATGTTACTGTAACGGTTACGATCAAGGTCATCGCCAAGACCGCCGATACGGAAACCATGAAATTCACCGTTGCCGATGCTGTGTACGGCGCAGGCGTTTCTCCGGTTTTTACCAGCCTGCCTGCTGGCGTTACTGCTGACATGGTAACCGTTTCGTACACCGGCAGCGAAGGGACGTACACTGCGGCTACCATCGCGGCCGCGCCCGTCGGCGATTACACCGCAAACGCGAAATATGAAACCAGCGACACGATCTACACGGCTGCTGCAAGCTTCAAAATCACCCCCAAGGGCCTGACTGTCAGCGTTTCGTATGACCCCATCACCTACGGCGATGCAGCTCCGGAGAACGGCTACAAGGTTACCATTGAGGGCCTTGTAAACGGCGAAGAAGTTACGTATACCGTTGGCACGGAATACAAGAAGGGCGACAAAGTTGGCAACTATAAGTTCACCGTCGAACTGAATACCGCGGTAAAGAATTATAAGATCGATACCGTTACCGGTGCGCTTGTTGTCAACCCGAAGTCCATTGCCGCACCCTCTGTCACGATCAATAACCCGACCGACAAGACCTATACAGGTTCTCCCTGCGTGCAGGGCGTTTCCGTCAAGGATTCCGAAGCAAAGCTTACAGTCGATGATATTTCCGTCACATACGAAAATAACATCAATGTCGGCACGGCGACCATCATCTACACCGGTAAGAACAATTACACCGGTGAGATCAGAAAGAACTTCCAGATCACGGAAGCTTCCATCACGGACGACATGATCGCGAATATTCCCAGCGTGACCTACAACACCAAGGCCCATACCCCCGAAGTGACTGTCATGTTTAACGGCAGCAAGCTCAACGATGCGGACTACACCGTTTCTTACAGCGAGGATTGCATCAACGCTGGCACGGTCACCGTTACCGTCACCGGTAAGGGCAACTTCACCGGCACGGCCAGCAAGAACTTCGCCATCGCGCAGGCCTACCTGAGCGTGGAAAATCAGACCGTCACGCACTTCCGCACCGAGACGGATGCAAAGTCCTACGCAGTTCCGGCCGATATGTTCCTCGCTGACGAGAAAGAAACTGGCTTTACCATCACGGTCACCGATTACGTCGGCGACGAGATCTTCAAGACTGCCCCGGCTGTCGATGGCACCAATGTCAACTATCAGCTGAACGGCACAGTGGGTACGGCATTCGTTGAAGTCAAGGTCAAGCCTGGTTCGTCGAACTATGCAAATGCATCCTTTACGCTGACCTTCGTGGTCAATGACAAAGAGAACGTCTCCGGCAGCATCTCCTTCCCGGATGGCTCCGCTGTCTACACCGGTACTGGCATCAAGTACGAGAATGCGACCATTTCCGGCTATTCCGGCACGCTGCGCTACGGCTACACGCCCAACGCCTCGACCGGCGCTTCGCTTGACGCCTCCGGCCTCCCGCTGACCGTCGGCACCTACACCGTCGCCGTGACCTTCAACAGCGACGCCAGCTTCGGCTACAAGACCGCGACCTTCACCATCACCAAGGCGACCCCGACCGGCACGCCCGGCTACACGAAGCTCGAATCGAGCGGCAAGACCCTTGCCGACGCCAAGCTCACCGTCGGCACCATCCGCCCGGCCGGCACCATCGCATGGGATCTGCCCCTCACGACCGTTCTTGAGGACGGCAAGGCATACGCGTGGACCTTCACCCCGGCTGACACGCACAACTACACCATCCTCACCGGCACGCTCGTTCCCTATGTCGACGACGGCATGGACTATATCCCCGGCGTGATCGGCGGCAATACGGGCAGCTTCAACTTCCATGACGTGAGCCGCCTTGACTACTTCTACGACGCTGTCAAGTGGGCCGCAGAAAACGGCATCGCCTCCGGCACGGGCCGCTACACCTTCTCGCCCAACGCCGTCTGCACCCGCGCACAGACCGTCACCTTCCTCTGGCGCGCAGCCGGTTCTCCGCTGCCCAGATATCGTGTCTGCCCGTTCACGGACGTGCAGCCCAGCGATTATTACTACAACGCAGTCCTCTGGGCTGTTGAGCAGGGCATCACCACCGGCCTCAATGCCACCACCTTCGGGCCTGACGTAACGGTCACCCGCGGCCAGGTCGCAACGTTCCTCTACCGCGCCGCCTCCGCCGCCAAGCCCAGCACGTTCAACCCCTTCACGGATGTCAAGACCACGGCGTACAACTACAACGCCATCCTCTGGGCCTATGACAACCGCATCACCACCGGCACCAGCGACACGACCTTCAGCCCGGACGCCTACTGCACCCGCGCCCAGATCGTGACCTTCCTGTACAGATACTATCAGGGCCGCTGAACAAATTTAAACGGGGCTGCAGCGATTTTTCGCTGCAGCCCCGTCAGCTTTTCAAAGCCCCCGCGTTCTGAACACTTCTGCGTATGGATCAGGAGTCAAACAGGCACGCATTTGCCGGTCAGCGGCTTTTTAGCATATGACGGCGGCCCGCAGGTTTTCCTGCGGGCCGCCGTCAACACAAATGAAAAGAGGAATCACGAAATATGCTTTATAATTGTATCCAGCCGCCGCTTCTGCGTCTCCATATGAGCCGGAAGGACATTGCCGAACCGTTTGTTTGAGCGCATTATACGCGCACCGCAGGCAAATGTCAAGCGCTGCATGGGAAAAAGCAATATTAGAATTTCTGAAGGCAGCGTTCAGCAATATGAATAAATCAAACGGGCGAAAATTGTTGACATTAACGATATACATCACTAAAATAAATAGAAATTCTCTTTATAAAGACATATGTATATGATACGAGGACATATTGGGAGGCGTTCGCATTCCCGGAGAATATGCAGCGTGAAGCGGCACAGGCTTTACAGCGGAAGAGGGGACAGGAAAGCATGGAACAGGCACATCAGCATCGATTCACCGAACAGGAAAGCCAGCATGATGCCTGCGGAATCGGCGCCGTTGTCAATATCAGCGGACAGAGAACGCATCGGGCAGTAGATGACGCGCTGAAGATCGTCGAAAAGCTTGAACACCGCACCGGCAAGGACGCCGATGGCACTACCGGCGATGGCGTCGGCATTATGACGCAGCTTCCGTATGCCTTTTTTGAAAAAACAGCGCGGCAGGCGGGAAAACCGCTTCCGGAAGCGGGCGATTACGGCGTCGCCATGATCTTTTTTCCGCAGGATCCGCTCAAACGTATGCGCAGCCGAAAGCTGCTGGAGATGATCCTGTCGCGCGAAGGGCTGGGGCTGCTGTTCTGGCGGGATGTGCCGGTCTGTCCGGAGATTCTGAGTGAAAACGCGCGGAGCAGTATGCCTGCGATCGCGCAGTGCTTTATCCGCCGCCCGGAAAAGACCGCGCGCGGCCTGGATTTTGACCGAAAACTGTATCTGGCCCGGCGCGAGTACGAGCATTCCGTCTCCGGCACCTACGTCGTATCGATGTCCAGCCGGACGATCGTATACAAGGGGCTGTTTCTGGTCTGGCAGCTGCGGAAATTCTATCCGGATCTGCAGGACGCGGATTTTGCCTCTGCACTTGCGCTTGTGCATTCTCGCTTCTCCACCAACACCACGCCCTCGTGGAAGCGGGCGCATCCCAACCGCATCATTCTTCACAACGGCGAGATCAACACCATCCGCGGAAACATCAACCGAATGCTTGCCCGCGAGGAGACGATGGCCTCTCCGGTTCTGGGCGAGGAGATCGCCAGAGTCTATCCTGTCGTGGAGACGGACGGCTCTGATTCGTCCATGCTGGACAACACACTGGAATTTCTCATGTACAGCGGCATCGAGCTGCCAAAGGCCGTGATGCTGTGCATCCCGGAGCCGTGGGGACGGGATAAGAATATGTCCCGGGAAAAGCGCGATATGTTCCACTATTACGCCTCCATGATGGAGCCGTGGGACGGCCCGGCAGCCATCCTCTTCTCCGACGGCGAGCAGGTCGGCGCTGTGCTTGACCGCAACGGCCTGCGCCCGGCACGCTATCTGGTTACAAACGACGGCTATCTGATTCTGGCCTCAGAGGTCGGCGCGCTGCCGATCCCGCCGGAACGGATCGTCCGCAAATCCCGCCTGCAGCCGGGGAAAATGCTTCTGGTCGATACCCGGACCGGCACCGTTCTGGAAGACCGGGAACTCAAGCACCGTTACGCAGCGGAGCATCCCTATGGCGAGTGGCTCGATCAGGAGCTGCTGCAGCTGGCGGATATTCCGATTCCAAACCGGAAGGTTCCGGAATACACGGCGCTGGAGCGCAGCCGCCTGTATAAGATCTTTGGCTATACCTATGACGAGATCCACTCAGCCATATTGCCCATGGCGAAAAACGGCACGGAACCGACCGCCTCCATGGGGGCGGATATCCCGCTGGCCGTCCTGTCAGAAAAGCATCAGCCGCTGTTCTATTACTTCAAGCAGATGTTTGCGCAGGTCACGAACCCGCCGATCGACGCGCTGCGCGAGGCCATCGTTACTGACACGACCGTCTACGCAGGTTCCGACGGCAATCTTCTTTCCGACTGCGCGGAAAACTGCCGCGTCCTGCAGATCAACAATCCCGTTCTGACCAGCCGGGATCTCATGAAGATCGAAGGGCTTCATATGCCGGGACTTCAGGCGAAGAAGGTCTCGCTGCTGTATTATAAGAATGCCTCGCTTGCGCTTGCGCTCGACCGGCTGTTTGTCGCCTGTGATAAGGCGTATTACGCCGGGGCAAATATCCTCATTCTCTCCGACCGCGGTGTGGATGAGAACCACATCGCCATCCCGTCTTTGCTGGCAGTGTCCGCCGTGCAGCAGTATCTTGTCCGCACGAAAAAGCGCACGGCGATCTCCCTGATCCTTGAGAGCGCCGAGCCGCGCGACGTGCACCATTTCGCTACGCTCTTCGGCTACGGCGCAAGCGCGGTCAATCCCTATCTCGCACAGGACTGCATCGGCGAGCTCGTCGCCGAAGGGGCGCTCAACAAGGACTACTATGCCGCGGTCGATGCCTATGATCAGGCCATTCTGGACGGCGTGATGCGGATCGCATCCAAAATGGGCATTTCCAGTATGCAGTCGTATGAGGGCGCACAGATTTTTGAGGCCGTCGGCATCTGCAGGGATGTCGTGGACCGGTATTTCACAAATACGGTCAGCCGCGTCGGCGGCGTCGGCTTGCAGGAGATGAACGACGCTGTTGTCTGGCGGCATGACCGGGCGTTTGACCCGATGGATCTGACCGCTGATCTGACTGTTGATTCCTCCGGCTTCCACAAGCTCCGCTCCGGCGGCGATATGGAAGATCATATGTATAATCCGATGACCATCCTGACGCTGCAGAAGGCCGTCCGCACCGGTGATTTTGCGTGCTTCCGCAGGTACTCCGCCATGGTCGACGATGAATTGCTGCCGCATACGCTGCGCGGTCTGCTTGGGTTCCGGTTTGACGAGACAAAGGCAATTCCGCTCGGCGAGGTCGAGCCAGCCTCCAGCATCGTCAAACGCTTCAAAACCGGCGCCATGTCCTACGGCTCCATCTCCGAAGAAGCGCACCGCTGCCTTGCCATTGCGATGAACCGTCTGGGCGGAAAGTCCAACTCCGGCGAGGGCGGGGAGGAACCCGCGAGACTCGGTACGGAGGAAAACTCCGCCATCAAGCAGGTCGCTTCAGGCCGGTTCGGCGTTACAAGCGAGTATCTTGTAAGTGCAAGCGAGATCCAGATCAAGCTGGCGCAGGGCGCCAAGCCCGGCGAGGGCGGCCATCTGCCCGGCAGCAAGGTCTGGCCGTGGATCGCGCGCACGCGGCATTCCACGCCCGGTGTGGCGCTCATCTCACCGCCGCCGCACCATGATATCTACTCGATCGAGGATCTGGCACAGCTGATCTACGATCTGAAATGCGCCAACGAAAACGCTGATATTTCCGTCAAGCTCGTCTCCGAGGCGGGCGTTGGTACCATTGCCGCAGGCGTTGCCAAGGCAGGCGCGCAGACGGTGCTCATTTCCGGCTATGACGGCGGAACCGGCGCGGCCCCGCGCAGTTCCATTTACAATGCCGGTCTTCCGTGGGAGCTTGGTCTGGCCGAAGCGCACCAGAGCCTCATTGCCAACGGTCTGCGCGGCCGTGTGCGCCTCGAAACAGACGGCAAGCTTATGACCGGCCGCGATGTGGCAATCGCCTGTATGCTCGGCGCGGAGGAGTTCGGATTTGCAACCGCGCCGCTGGTGTGCCTCGGCTGCGTCATGATGCGCGTGTGCAATCTTGATACCTGCCCGATGGGCATCGCGACCCAGAGGCCGGAGCTGCGGAAAAACTTCTGCGGCAAGCCGGAGTATGTCATGCACTTTATGGAGTTTGTCGCACAGGAGCTGCGCATGATCATGGCGAAGCTCGGCGTGCGCACGGTCGACGAGCTGGTCGGTCATACGGAGTATCTGCACATCCTGCCGCATCAGATCACGCAGCGCGCCGCGATGGTAGATGTCTCCGGCATTCTGGCCCGCTGCGGCGAGGAAAACTGCCATTATGATCCGGTACAGCGGTTCGATTTCAAGCTGGATACGACGCTGGATAAGCAGGTGCTTTTGCCGCTGCTTCCGAAAAAGGGAAAATCGGCTGTCCCAAAGCGCTGCACTGTTGATATTTCCTGTTCTGATCGTGCATTCGGCACGCTCTTCGGCGCGGAGATCACGCGCCGCTGGGGCAGCACGCTGGAGGATGATACTTATCAGATCCACTGCCGCGGCGGCGCCGGGCAGTCATTCGGCGCGTTTTTGCCGAAGGGCGTAACGCTTTCGCTCGAGGGCGACAGCAACGACTACTTTGGCAAGGGCCTTTCCGGCGGCAGACTGGTCGTTTTTGCGGATCGGGCCAGCACGTTTGAGCCTGCCGACAACGTCATCATCGGCAATGTCGCGCTCTACGGCGCAACGAGCGGCAGCGCCTTCATTTCCGGCATTGCGGGCGAACGCTTCTGCGTGCGCAATTCCGGCGCGACCGCCGTTGTGGAGGGCGTCGGCGACCACGGCTGTGAATATATGACGGGCGGCACGGTCGTCGTTCTGGGGCCTACCGGTCGGAACTTTGCCGCCGGGATGTCGGGCGGCGTTGCCTATGTGCTGGACCCGGAGCATAAGTTCTATCTGCGCGTCAACAAGGAGCTTGTCTCCGTCGAGGCCGTTGCGCAGAAGCAGGACATTTCCCGTCTCCGGGAGCTTCTGCAGCGTCATGTGGCGCTGACCGGCTCAAAAAAAGGCCGCGCCATTCTCGAACACTTCAACGAGCGGCTTGCGGATTTCAAAAAGATCATTCCGTATGACTACAGCCATATGCTGCAGCTGATCGGCCGGTATGAGGCAGCCGGTATGACGCGGGATGAGGCAGAACTTGAAGCGTTTTTGAAGCGGGAGGAATAAAGTCATGGGAAAATCGACTGGATTTCTGGATTATACGCGCGTGAACTGTCCGAGCCGCGACGCGGCGGCGCGCACAGGCGACTATGCGCCGGTCGAGCTGCCGCTGTCTGAACGGAACCGCCGCCGGCAGTCCGGCCGCTGCATGGACTGCGGCGTGCCGTTCTGCCAGGCAGGCGCGTCATTTGAGGGCGTGCTGCTCGGCTGCCCGCTGCATAACCTGATCCCGGAGTGGAACGATCTTCTATGGAACGGAAATTATGAGGGTGCGCTGCAGAGGCTGCTGAAGACAAGCCCCTTCCCGGAGTTTACAGGCCGGGTCTGCCCGGCGTTGTGTGAAAGAGCCTGCGTCTGCGGCCAGGTGTCCGAGCCGGTCACGATCCGGGAAAACGAGCTTTCCATCATCGAGTATGGCTTTGAAAACGACCTGATGCAGCCCATGCCGTCCGCTGCGCGTTCGGATAAAAAAATCGCGGTGATCGGCTCCGGCCCGGCCGGACTTTCCGCAGCTTATTATCTCAATCGCCGCGGCCATCATGTGACGGTTTTTGAAAAAGATCCGCTTCCGGGCGGGCTTCTGACCTATGGCATCCCGGAAATGAAGCTGCCGAAGCAGATCGTTGCCCGCCGCGTTTCGCTCATGGAGCGCGAGGGCGTCAGCTTCCGGACAAGCTGCCGTGTGGGGCAGCAGATCAGCCCGGAGGAACTGGCCGCACAGTTTGACCTTGTGATCTTCTGCTGCGGCGCGCAGCAGCCGCGGCCGCTGCCGTTTGCCGAAACGGCCGGTGTTTTCTACGCGCTCGATTATCTGCGCGCCTCGGCGCAGTCGCTGCTTGAAAAAACAGAACCCGCCGTAACGGCGTCCGGCAGGCAGGTCGTGCTGGTCGGTGCGGGCGACAGCGCTTCAGACTGCATCTCCGTTGCGCTGCGGCAGGGCTGCCGGTCCATCACGCAGCTGATCCGCAAGCCGCGCACGGAGCAGACAGAAAAACGCGACCATGCGCACGAGGAGGCGGAGGCTGTCTTCGGCGCGGATATCCGGCGCTATGAGACGCAGATCGAACGGCTTGTCTGCGGCGATGACGGCTCTGTAAACGCGGTGATCCTGCAGGGGAGCGGCGAACAGCTGCCCTGCGATCTGCTGCTGCTTGCCTCCGGCTTTTCCGGGTGTGAACCGGCGTCTGTGGATGCGTATGAGGCTGTCCGGAAGACCGGCGTGCCGGCCCTGACAGCAGGCGATATGGCGTCCGGCGCGTCGCTCGTTGTGCTGGCTATTGCCAGCGGCAAACAGGCCGCTGCGCAGGCGGACGCAAGTCTTATGGGCTACACCAATATTCTTTGAACTCGATAGCGTCAGTTGACAAGGACACACATGCCCGCAGGACGCACCGGCCCGCCTTTCGCGGCGTTATCGTCCTTGACAGGCGACAGCCTGCCTGCGTCCTCTGCCTTGCGAAAAACGCGCCGGAGCGCCCGGCGGGTCTTCGAGTTTTCCCAGAGCATGGACGGCAGATGACAAGGCAGACGAGGCAGATGGGCTGACGCCCATCAACGAGGATAACGCAGCCAGCTGCTGTTCAGGCCCGGGAAAACCATGTGTGCCCTTGTCAACTGACGCTATGAAAGGATGTGCTTACTATGAGCAGGAAAAGAAGTCTCGGTGTGATCGGGCTTGGCCATGTGGGCGCGCACGTCGCGTATGCACTGGCTGTACAGGGCATCCGCTGCAATATGCAGCATCTCAAGAAACTATAAAAAACCGTTCAGACAGGAGGCTATGACGATGAACATCAGCATGACAAAAACAACGCATCCCGGCAAGCTGCCGCCCGCCGACCGGCTCGGCTTCGGCTCCGTATTCACGGACCATATGTTTCTGATGAATTATACAGACCGGGAGGGGTGGCACAACGCGCGCATCGTACCCTTCGGGCCGATCAGCATTTCTCCGGCGGCAAGCGTTCTGCATTACGGCACGGAGGTCTTCGAGGGACTGAAGGCGTACCGCCGCCCGGATGGAGCGGTGCAGCTGTTCAGACCCTGGGAAAACGTCGCACGGCTGAACCGCTCCTGCGACCGGCTGGGCCTGCCGCGCATCGATGAGCGCGACGGCCTGCAGGCGATCCGGGAGCTGGTAAAGATGGATGCAGCGTGGGTCCCGTCTGCACCCGGCACGTCGCTCTATATCCGCCCCTTCCTGTATTCGACAGACCCGACGCTTGCCCTGCATGGCGTGCATGAGGCGACATTTGCAATCATTCTGTCTCCGTCGGGAAGCTATTTCTCAGACGGCCTGAAGCCTGTGCCGATCATGGTCGAGACGGAGGACGTGCGTGCGGTGCGCGGCGGAACGGGCGAGGCCAAGTGCGGCGGCAACTACGCCGCAGCCAACCGCGCGGGCGATAAGGCGCTGGAAAAAGGATATTCGCAGGTCCTGTGGCTGGACGGCGTGGAGCGAAAATACGTGGAAGAGGGCGGCGGCATGAACGTCATGTTCAAGATCGCCGGAACCGTCGTCACGCCGATGCTGACAGGCTCGATTCTGCCGGGCATTACCAGAAAGTCCTGCATCGAGCTGCTGAAGAGCTGGGGCGTTCCGGTCGAGGAGCGGCTGCTCAGCGTGGACGAGCTGTTCGAGGCTGCCAAAAACGGCACGCTGGAGGAAGCGTGGTGCGTCGGCACCGCAGCCGTCATTTCGCCCATCGGGGAGCTGGCATGGAACGAAGAAACGTTCGAGGTCAACCAGAACCGGATCGGCGCGCTGTCACAGAGACTCTACGACGAGCTGACTGGCATCCAGTGGGGCACCCGGCCAGACCCCTTCGGCTGGACCTGCGTTGTATAACCGCAGACTGCCTTTTAAGAACATGTAGGCCTGTGCCTTCAGGTACAGGTGTCACAGCCGAAACAGAACACCTGCTCCAGATGCGGCTGTGCGCCGCTCTTCGGATCCCGTTCCATACGGATCACATCGCGCATATATGTGCGCCAGCGTGCGCTGACAGGCGCGTCCTTCTGCACGGCAAGCGCTGTTTGCAGATCGTCACATTCGTAATATCCGAAAAGCGTATCGCCTGCCTGCCAGATCGAATAGTTCCGGATCCCGGCGCGGCGGAACATCTCCAGTATCTCCGGCCAGATCTCGTCATACCGCCTGCCGGAGCAGTTCCGGCAGGCGGTATTTTATCACGCGCCAGATACAGGAAAGCGCTGCCGGAAAGATGGGCAATTTCGCAGCGCAGGCAAGGAATACGGGAAAAAGCACCTGCGCGGACTGCTTCAGGGCGGTGCAGCTCCATGCAGAGCGGACTTTCCGGTGACTGTACCCTCCGGCAGCGAAATGCACAAATCTGCAAGGAAGAATTCTGCGCAAATGGAGATTGTGCTGCATGGAT
>OJKY01001520.1_pt1 | contig 13858 bp, 10 predicted proteins | sample 1596571 | NCBI WGS metagenome assembly OJKY01 (sample SAMEA4350170, study PRJEB24818) | metagenome | biome: human; feature: gut; material: faeces | place: Denmark | collected 2013-09 | reverse complement strand
GGCTTCTGTTAGGCAGATGAAAGAATACGGTGCTGTTCTGAAAGAGTAGTCGGAAAGAAACATCCGCCTTTGGTTTATAAGGCCCTTAAGCACAGATTTGCTTAAGGGCCTTATAAAAAGCGTAATTAATTGAATTTAGGCGTCAAATTACTTACGCGGCATAATGCTGTAACCTCGGCAAGCCTCCGTTACAGCTTATTCCACGTTAATTTGACCCATGGAAAATAAAAGTCAATTTGCAAATTCATTTGCCTAATAGGCAATGTAAAATCTTACGAGGCCCAACGATTTGAAATATCGTTCGCACCGCTGAGAATCCAGCTACTTCTCTTAATTTGATGCAGCGTTCCTCACCGTGTTCAGTGAGCTGTTTGCACCTGTGAGTATCGGAGTTCGCACCATTGCGAAGACCGTTCGCATACTTGAGAGAAATCAAGTTGGCTCCACCGCCGAATAAGGCAACTTCTATGGAAACAATGGAAGAAACCAGGAAAGCGGCAGGAGGAACTGAAGAAGAGGTGGAAAGACGCGCCTGAAATCGGGGAGTTCGCATACAGTTCGAATAGATACTGGGCAATTGCGAAGGCTTACCCCATACACCAGGCCCTGAGCAATCAGAACTTGTGGAATGAAGGTTGGTATGATCTTGAAAAGGCCCTGCGTGAGACGCGTTGAAACCATGCAGGGGTTAACTGGAACCGCCAAGTGCCGAACGGCATGCTTAGGTGGTGTGAGAGGGGCGAGCAAACGCTCCCCCTACTCGATCCGACGAAACTTGTCCGGGACTTTTCGTGCAGCCTCGAGGCCGACGAACATGTGCTCAAAGTTAAGGAAGAGTCCGGCAGAAACCTCAAGTTCTTGACAACTTGGACGTTATCCGATCTTCCTTAATTGCTATCAGAAGAACTGCTTTTTAATGACGTGATTACGTCCGGTTCTTTCCAACGGTATGCCGAATTCAACCATGATTTGTTGTCCGTGGGGAAGCTGCACTTAATTCCGGCGAGGTCTAAAAGAAGGAAGGACAGCCAGTCTGCTCGGAAAGGTCTGTTGGAAAGCAGATTACGCTCCTGTGAGTATGTTTTTTCATTGCTCCAGAAGAGAAAGGGAATCGTGTAACCGCCTAGCGTTTTTGAAGAGTGGCCTACAAAATCACCTCTGTGACCGGACTCAGCACCGTGGTCGGAGAGGTAGATCCAGTCGACCGGAGAGCTCCCCGCCGCTTTCTTTGTCAGATCAAGAGATTCAGAAATAATCTTGTCTTGATATAGCATTCCAAGGTTATATTGCTCTTTGAGAATGAGCGTTCTTCTAGAGCGCCCCATTTCTTTCAACGATTTGGCCACGTCATCTTCCTTACTCCATGTCGCTTTAGTTCCTTCCGGAAACCTCAACGCGAAGTGTGGGTGCAGACCGATCAAATGGACAATGATCAGTTTCTTTTCGTAGTTTTTGGACAGAGCTCGCTTTAATTCCGGAATGACTTTCTCATCAAAAGAAGCACTGGACCGTCCGCGTTGGCGATTCATTTGTAGCATTTTGTCGGCAAAACTCGCATATTCAGCTTCTATGCCAAGGTCGTCTTGATTGCTGATCCAAGTGATGTGGTATCCGGCCTCTTTGAATAAAGCCAGTAAGTGGACATGTTCTTTTTTTGGTGCTTTGATATCAAATTCAAGCATGGAATTGAAAGCAGGTACCGTGCTGAATTTCGTCGAATAGGCTTCTTGAGCTTTACCAAAAAGCTCGTCTTTCGCTTCAATCTCTTTAAGCCGCGGAGTCGTGTTGCGTGTGTAGCCGTACAAAGACATGTCTTCTCGTGACGTACTCTCTCCAATTACTAAAACAATCGTTTTCGGGCCTTCGGCTACATGAGAAATAAGGTTCTTTGCGGATAGCAAATAGCCTTTATTCTCGTTTTTAATTTCCTTCCAATAATCCTTTTGAGCTTCAACAGCGTTTAATAAATCGGTATAAACAAACAAAGGAAATCGTTTACGCCAAGCATCCTGATAGAAAGAAAATAGAAATATTGCCGATAGTACACACGCGAGGGCGAAAATACTTTTTGATCTCAGCGATGAAATTTGAATAATTTTAGTTAGACAAATAGTGCAAAGAATGAAAACTAAAAGTGATGAAGTCCCCCAAAGCAACAATTCTTCTAAGCCAGCTTTTAAGTAACTAACAGCTTCATCAGTATTTGTATTGGCTAGAGCCTGAATAACGAAAGAGGAATCAAGAGAAGCATCGTAATTCTTATAAAGAAAACCTTGAATTCCACAGAAGGAAACTATGAGAAAACAAAAAGTAATATTGCAAATGAGTAGGATCCTTTTTATGGTAAGGGGTAAGTGCAAAGTGCACAAAAAGGAGATAGGCACGTAAAAAGCAGCAAGTTGTAAACCTCTAACTTTTCCCAAGGCAACGCCTGAAAAGATAGCTAGAAGAAGAACGTATGAAAAAAAACATAGCCACGATGCATTACTACGAGTTCTAAGATAGATGCTAGTTTTTTCAAAATGATGCATTGTTATTCCTATAACACTGGTCTTCAAACCTTTTCTTGTTACATAAATAAAAAAACAAGAACTCGTTGTTATTAGATTGGTTTTTGAAGAATCTTACCCAAGTAAAAGTAATATAAAAAATTTGATCGAAAAGTAATTCAAGAAACTTGAAAACGACAAGGAGGAAAGCTGTCATCTCTTTATGTGGTCGCTTATATATGCCCAAAGACAGACTCAGAAGCAAGATTGTAACTGTAGACAACTGAAATTTACAAGATATAAATCTTGACTATTGAGAAGGTTTAGTTCCGATGTATCCAAAACACCAAAAAAGCGTTTTAAACACTGTTAACTCGAATAAAAATCCTTGATCCTCAAGCTATAAAAACTTACAAAAGAATTGATTGGTTAATTGGTTATAATCTTTTTGTAAATTGAGAGGTATTTTTGTGCAGTATTCTCAATAAAAAATGGTTTTATAAATTCTTTTGCATTTTTAATTAGTTCTATTTTTAAATCATTATTCATAATAAGCTCTTGAATGGCGGAAGCTAACTGTTCCTCTCTGCCCGGGCTGATCAATAGGCCAGTCTTATGATTTTTAACGAGATCTGGGATACCACCAACTTTAGAAGCAATGACAGGTGTGCCTGCTAACATTGCTTCTAAAATGACGCTACCAAGCCCTTCATTTTTGGAAGGCAAAATAAGGCAATCCGCAATTTCGAACCAGTTTCCCATATCATTTTGCTTACCTAAAAACAAAACATTGTTAAGACCATTAGCTAATTTCATTAAATGTTCTCGGTAAGGTCCCTCTCCCAAAAAAAGAAAAATTATATTGTGATCCTTGAGTAATCTCGCGGTCTTTATTGTTGTATCAAAACCTTTGTGTTCGAGAAGAGAGGCGGCCTGGACTACGATGAACTTTCCTTGGTATTTACTCCTCTCCTTTGCAACTTTCACAGGACTAACTTCATAGGCGATTGGAGAGGAAGGGATTAATTCAATTTTTTTACCGTTCGGAACAAAATCGGATAAAACAGAGCAAATTTTAGAGGAAATCCCAATTAATTGATTGGCTTGAGCATAGCTCCAATGAGTTATTACATTATCTCGGATAGGGTTGTCAATTCGGCGAGTCACTACAAATGGAGATTTGAATATGGCTTTGTGGAGGGATGCCCAATGAACAGCCTTGCCATCATGTGCATGAATGAGGTCGAGGTCCCGAAGTAATGGATGAAAATGGCCCTTGAGAGGGTGGTTCGAAGGAATAGTTTTTATACCTAAGGATTCTAATTTACTTGTCAAAAGACTCTTAGGATTAGTTACGGCTACGATGTCAACATTATTTTTTATTAATTCTTTAGCAAGAAAAAAAGTTTGATTTTCTCCGCCGCTATATCCTGAAGCCAAATTAACAAAACAAATTTTCATTTTAGTTTGTATTTTTAGAGAGATGAGTTAATAGAGTTGTTTAGAAGAAAGCATTGATCTTTTTTCTTACTCTTAATAAATTCTTGGAGAAACCGAGTCTTAGTTTATCAATTGAAAATTTTGAAGTGTTGTTTGTTAATCCAATTCTTATCATTCTGTTTTGAAGTTTTATGAAATCTGAAAATTCTTTTGATTGAGGAGAAAAGTCAGTGTATTTATCAAGAATAATGTCTGACCATAAATCCTCTAACTTATAATTTTTATAGAATGAATTTATTGAATTAAAAGCTTCTTCGGACAATTTTTTCTCAAGCTCAGGCGTTCTAATAATACGCAAGATCGCATCAGTGCAATTTTTTATGTCGTCTTGAGATACACTAATAAAACCTTTTTTATCTTTGAGGAGAGTTAAATGATTGAGATCAAACAAAACTAAAGGAAGACCGCAAGATTTACTCTCAACTATTACCATAGGGAAGGATTCAACGTAACTCGTCATAAGATGGACAGTTGCAGACTTATAGAACTCTTCCACGTTGTTGCACCTCCCATGCCATATTAGCTTTCCCGAAAGCTCATTGTTAGAAATGAATTCTTCAATAAAATCGCGGGAAGTGGGATCTGAACTAGGTCCGATTAAGTGACATTCCGCATTCCTTTCCTGTTTTAGAACAAGAGCCATTATTTCTAAAGCGGATTTATAATTTTTTGTGGTCTGGTCTAACCTTCCAACCCAGATAATCTTTTTCTTAGGTTGGAGCAAATTATGCGGGTTGTTTGAAAACTCAAAGGTCCTCGGATTAGGAATAAATGTTGCTTTAACACCTTGTGAGCGAAAATATTCCTCTTCCATTTTACCCAAGACAACCAGCCGATTAGCAAGTTGATAAATAAGAGGTTCAAGGAGGATATTTTGTAATCTTCTTGCTTGAATTCCTTGTAGAAGATTAGAGCCGGGAATTTCGTGACGGCAAACTATTGTTTTCTTCTTTAAAAATTTGGCTACAACAAGATCCCAAATCAGGGTCTGAGAAGTTGCGGCGTGATGAATATATACATCAACGTTTTCTTCTAATAGAATCTTACCCAGTTCCCTTGCACGCCCATCTTTTAATTTTTTTGCTAGGGATCTCCTTTTAACCTCGGCAGGTAATGGAAATTCAAATTCTGGCCGGCTTTCTTCTGTAATAAGGACTATGTTAAATCCTAGTCTAAGGAACATAGGAATTTGAAGGCTTATTACACGTTCTACACCTCCGTCATAAAATCTTGGATAAAAAATTCCAATGTTTTTTGCTTTATTTAGAAAGCTAGTAGAGGTGGTCTCTGCTATTAAATTTTGAAGTACTGCCAATGGATTTTTTTTATAGCTTTCGACAAGCTTAGCAACATATTGCTCCAACAAGACTATTTTTTGTGCGCTGGGCAATTCCTCAAAATCGTTAGTATTTTTCATGCGTAAGACTGCAAAATTATGCCAGGAAGAGAAACAGATTAATTCAAAAGAAAATATATCAGATGAAACACTTGTTCCTAAAGTGGACAAGGAAGTTCGTTAAAGTATAGAGAATTCACTCCTGGCTTGTTTTACAGTCCAAAAGTAAGAACGATGCAACCCAGGCAGAAATAAAGACCAGCATTGTTTGAGTCTCAATAAAAGAAATTTCTCCGATTCCAAACGTGATCATACTAGTTACGAGGAATAGTTGAACTAAGTTTTTTCGTCTTATGGCTTGAAGGAGCAAAAACAGTTGTGTAAGAACCAAACTTAAAAGTAGGAACACACCGCCTACAACGAAGACTTGTACGAAATCGCTATGAAAGTGGATGACAAAATTTCCAGAGGATTTAAAGATTTTCTTTACATCAATAAAATGGCTTAGATGACCTTCGCCTGTACCAAATAAAAAATGCTCTTTTGAAACGTTAGCAGCAGTCGCCCATGCGGCCATTCTGCCCCCCATGCTAGTATTCAAGGACGATAAAATTTGAGATTCGGAAGGGCTTAGAGGTTTGGCTGCTTCAACTTTATTGATAACATTTTGAATTTCAGAAAAATTTCCGCTGGATGCTAATTCCTCTGTCCCTTTAATAACGCGCTGAGAAAGAGATATAAAAGATAATGAACAAACTATAAAAAAGATACTGAATATTATTGCTATTGATTTTAGATTAATCTTTTTCTTGCTTAAAAAATAAAAAATCAATAAGCCAAAAGCAATAAAGGGGCTTAGAAGAACAGATCTCGTTTGGAGGATGACAGCTGCAATTGCAAAACCGACAATTCCTGTAACGGCATAAAAAACTTTTTCGAATTTTGAGTTGCAGTAAACAATACTGAATAGACAAATACCTGAAACGAGAGCTGTACACCTAGAGTAGACGGTAACCCAGGGACGAATATATTCCCGTAGTTCAAAAATGGATTTCCCTTTTTCAAAGCTAATAACGCACAACAGGATAAGGGTGATCCATATTGAGACAGAACTAACTTTCCATAACCAGTCTTTTTGAAGTTTTATTTGCCTTGAAGATCTTAATATTGCAAAAATGAAGCTTAAAAATAGGATGTATGAAACAAGAGAGGAGGGTTTGAAAACAAATTGCTCTTTTTCCGGTAAATAAATAAGAAAAATTAAAACTAATCCTGCTATAAATGGCAAAAAAGGAGAAACGACAAGGCCAAAATTTCTTGAAAAGTTTGAAATGAAATTTCGTAATTCTCTCTTGTAAAAGACACATAAAGAGAAAAAAGAAAGTACGGCTAATGGAAATGCAAGCTGAGTTAAGAACTTCCTTCCTCCAATTAAAGGCACTGGATATAAAGGCGTTGAGAGTGTAAAAAGCAAAAGACAAAGAAAAGTAGCCGTCAACAGCCATCTAGAAATGTTGTCAAGTTGAAATCTAGTCATGATTAAACAGTATCATCTATATCCTAAAATTTTATCCTTTAAGTATCATGCACACGAGAAAGAAAGGATTGGTAGAAATCCAATCTAAAAGCTAAAGAATCAATTTGAAAAGGTGAAAAAGGAAACTAACGGGCTACTATAACAAACAGAGGAGATTCGGCCATTTTAAGAGTCAAAAAGAATAAGCCTCAGTTTTCGTTTACTTCTTTTTGATATTCAATGGCAAGGGCGTATTTAACAAAAGTACCATAAGATGCTGTTGCGGCAATTACAAGTCCTGGCCATCCGTCTAAGAATCCCAATTTAAAAAAATAGTGTCTCAGAAATCTTAAAACACCGTGCGAGACAGCAGTAAATCTTGTAATTTTTTTCCCCCTGCGTTTGGCTAGTTCTCTTGCACCCATATCAGCATATCGTATCGATTTGGATATGTAAGAAAGCAAGCTTTTATTGGAGTAATGAAAGAATCGATTATCAAGAGTCTTAATATTTCCCTTGACGATGAGAGCTTCATGAACGTTTCTTTCATCATACTTGGCACAATCTTTACGGAAAGCGACAGGATGGCGAAGGTCAGGGTACCACCCTGAGTGTTTAATAGGCTTTCCTAAAAGAAATGTCTGTCGAGGAGCCCGGAAAGCTTGAAATCTTCCTAGCGCAATTTCTTTTTTTAATTCGGCAGCTAGTTCTTCTGTGCAAATTTCATCAGCATCAAAACAGATAATCCAATCAGCCTGAATTTTCTCGACAATCATATTTCTCGTTTTGCCAAATCCAGCAAAAGGTAATGAAATAACAGAAGCTCCTAACTTACGAGCTACTTCTTTTGTATTATCTGTGGAGCCCGTATCTGCAACAATCACCTCATCACACCACATTAAATTTTTTACGGAATCTTCTATGTTAGATTCTTCATTCTTTGCCATTATGTAAGCGACTATTCGCATAATTTTTTAATTATTTCGAAAAATATCTCTAGAGAAAACTTTTTCCTGAACGTCCAATAAGTCTTTGTTAAAACGATTTGCCACAATTAGATTAGAAATTTCTTTGAATTTAGTAAGATCGTTGACGATAGGCACATCATTGAAGTTAGGCACAGACAGTGACGGCTCATAAATAACCATTTTTTGTCCTTTTGAGCTTAAGTGTTCAATAATGTCCTGAACTGCGGAGTCTCTAAAGTTATCCGAACCGCTCTTCATAACCAAACGATAGATGCCTACGGTTGGAGCTTTTCGTTTAAGAATTATTTCTGAAATAAATTCTTTTCTTAAGTTGTTGGACTCAACGATTGCTTTTATAAGAGTTTGAGGAACATCTGAATAATTTGCCAGTAATTGTTTAGTATCTTTAGGAAGGCAATACCCACCGTAACCAAAAGAAGGGTTCCTATAGTGTTCTCCAATGCGCGGATCGAGAGTCACGCCACGTATGATTTCTTCAGTGTTGAGGTTCTTTGCAATGCAGAAGCTATCGAGTTCATTAAAGTAAGAGACCCTCATAGCTAAATATGTATTAGAGAAAAGCTTGATAGCTTCGGCTTCGGTTGATTCTGTGAATAAGACAGGAATATCTTTTTTGATTGCACCCGAAACTAAAAGAGATGTAAATTCTTTAGCCCTTTCAGAATCGTCGCCTACAACGATTCGAGAAGGATACAGATTGTCATACAGGGCTTTGCCCTCTCTCAAGAATTCGGGAATAAAAATCGCGTTATATCCTTTTTCTTTCAAAGATTTTGTAAAACCTACGGGTATTGTTGATTTTATTATGAAGGTCGCGTTTGGCTTTACTCTGGAAACAGATTCTATAACCGCAGAAACGCTAGAAGTGTCGAAATAATTGGTTGAAGGATCGTAATTAGTGGGTGTACAAATAACTATAAAATCAGCATCATTTACCTCGGAAAGGCCGTCGGTAGTCGCAACTAAATTCAAGTCACCTCGATCCAAATAGTCTTGGATTTCCTTATCTACGATTGGGCTTTTTCCAGAATTTATGAGCCTGACCTTTTCTTCATTTATATCGACTGCCACAACTTTGTTTTGCTGAGACAAGAGAACCGCATTCGATAAACCGACGTAACCTGATCCGAAAATAACAATTTTTTTCATTTCCATATTCATAGTCGCTTTGGTCTTCTCGAACCAACGAGAGCCCGAAGTGGAATTAAGAGTGTGCAAGATTATAGAATAACCTGCTCAGTGTGCCTTTTCTATTATGCAGTCGCCTATGTTCAAAGTGTATGTCTTAAACTTGCCGTCAGCCTCCCGGCGGTTAAAATTAATCTCGGAATTGTTGTCTTTTTTGAATCTTGACTATAGAGTCATTGCAGCCGTTGATGGACGTGAATGGTTGGAACAGACAAAAATAACGCCTTTTTCAAAAATTCTTTATAAGAAACTTTCTCCTGGTGAGGTTGGTTGCTTTTTGTCACATAGAAAAGCTTGGGAAATAATATCTAAAGGGGAAGAAAAATTTGGGTTAGTGCTTGAGGATGATGCGGTTTTTGGTGAAAAATTAAAACAATTTCTTCTGAGCTTGGAAAAAAAGGAGCTTTCTTTTGACGTTCTACATTTTGAGGATGTAGGGAAGCGGGATTCAAGTTTCATTACAACCCTAACTTCTGAAAAAAAAATAAGCGGTGTAACAATTTTCCGTTTACTTTCTCCCGCTATTTCTACCGGGGCCCTCGTCATTTCAAGAAAAGGCGCAGAAAAGCTTCTCTCCCTTACTTCCTCCATGATTGAGCCGGCGGATGAAATTTTATTTAATATTTATTCTCCTCTTTACGGAGAGCTTGAAATCTATCAAACATCTGAGATTTTGGCTTGGCAGAGCTATCAATTAGACAGTGAAATAAGGGAAGCTGTCCCGTCTACTATCAAGAAAGGCAAAGTGAATAGAAAGTCGCTTGGGGCACTTTTCCATGGACTGAATAAATTACTCTTAAAAGGTTTTTATTTATTAAACCTTTCATTATTGAAGGATAAGAAAACGGTAACAATGACGAAAAACGAAAAAGAGCGAGAAGAACTCGCTCGTCTGTATCTAAAATATATAAAGAAAGTCGGTACTTATGAATCGTAACCGTTTGGGTTTTTTCTTTGCCAATTCCAAGAGTCCCTGCACATATCAGTGATATCTTTTTCCGAAACCCAGCCAAGGAATTCTTTCGCTTTGCTGGGGTCTGCATAACAAATGGCGGAATCTCCCTTCCTTCTTTCTTGAATATCATAGGGGATAGTTAAATTATTAGCATTTTCAAATGCCTTCACTAATTCGAGAACAGTCGTATTTACGCCAGTCCCTAAATTGAAGACAGAAACTCCTCTTTCCTTTTTCAAATACTCAAGTGCATTGACGTGTGCTTTTGCTAAATCAACCACATGAAGAAAATCTCTCGCGCCGGTTCCATCTCGCGTTTTATAGTCGTTTCCGAAGATGTGCAACAGCTCTAATTTTCCTAACGCTACTTGCGTAATGTAGGGCATCAAATTGTTGGGCTTCGACTGTGGTGCTTCTCCTATTTGTCCAGAAGGGTGGGCACCAACAGGGTTGAAATATCTTAGTAAGACAGCCCTGAAATGCGGATTTAATCGCGCTATCTCTTCTATGACCATTTCTCCCAACTGTTTTGTTTTTCCGTAATTATTTACTGGACCTAATGGATCTGTTTCTACCATTGGTGCTTGATCTTTTGCCCTGTACACAGTGGCAGAAGAGGAGAAAACCAAATTCTCTACATTGCTTAGATTCATCGCACTGAGTAGCGCTAACGTTCCCGTAATATTCACAGAGAAATAAAGAAAAGGATCTTCCTCTGATTCTGCTACGGATTTTTTACCAGCAAAATGAATTACGGAACCCACCGAGTGGCTCTTGAATAATTTTCGTAAACTACTTTCGTCCCTGATATCACCTTCAATAACTTCAGGTCTGACGTTTGTAATAGCTTCGATTCTGTCAATTACTTTCGGAGAGCTATTACTAAAATCATCGAATATTATTGGCTGGTAACCTGAAGAAATGAGCTCAACTACTGTGTGAGAGCCTATGTATCCAGCTCCGCCTGTGACAAGAACCTTTTTCATTGAACAAAGATTAAAAGAGTTAGCAAGGGCCGAAGAGTTATTTTAAGCTAATAAAGTTTAAAGCGCTAAAGCACACAATAAAGAGATAATCAAAAGGCGAATGCTGTAAGCGTGGAAAAGAATAATCCGAGAATTTGCTCTTAAGGATCCTCTCAAGGTTCTCATTTAAAGCAAAATTTTAAGCTGGTTTTTCCACAATTACGGACTGTATTTGGTCAGCATGGTCTATGTGTTGTGTGATTCCAAAATATGTATTACCCATCAACTCAATAGGCTGAGAGAGTAAAACGCTAACAGGTTCTTTATCACGATCTCTATAGAACTTGAGTATTACATTCTTGAGTTCAGATCTTCCCTTGCATTCAAGGACAATAGTGCTTTTTCGAAGAGAAGCAAAGCCTGGCTTTGTGTAAATTTTGATATTTTCCAAACCGGAATGATTAACGACCTTTATTTGTTTTCCTGTGACGATGACAGAGTAGTCAAAATTTGCATTTTGAAGATTGACTTTTTTCACCCCAAAGTAAGAACCTTGAGAGGGGCTGTGGAACATGTCAAATTTCTCTTTGTTTCGTAGAAGATCTGTAAAGTAATAGCCTGGAATTGTGGGAGAAGCATTGTTCCCATATAAAAGCTTCTCGTAATTTATGTGAGCATTCCTCAACTGTTCTTGTATTTTCGTCGACTTGTAATTAACGAGCATGAAAGTAAAAGATACAAGCATAAAAAGGGTCAGGATAACAGTAATGAGTTTTTGAAAGGATTCCCAAAATTGGTTAAAAGAACGAAACTCTGCAACAAATGAGAGGGAAAGCAAGAGGAAAAAGAACATTCCTGTATAGGAACGAGATGGCATCGTCGGGCTCTTAACCATAACGGCAAGAGCTATAAGAGAGGCAGAGAAAAAAATCAAAGAACCGACAAGTCGAAGCTTACTTTCTTCTGTCACATCGTTTCTTTTTATCAAGCTCCAATTCAAAACAAGTAAAAGAAGGGGAAGGGCAAAAAATCGGAAATATTTTCTAGAGCGAGATAGATGCTCGGTTACCTGGTCGATTAACGAGAGCGAGCGCCAATTATTAAAAGAAGGATCCGAGAGACGGGAAAAATTTCCTGGAGCTAAGATCAACACAGCGGCTCCAATAAGAATGCAAGAAAATATGAGAAGGCGATACCTCCTACTGAAATTTATTTTTCTGTAATACTCCCAAACAGTGAGTGCAATTATCGAATAAATTAAAGCAATGGTCGTATTTTCATTAGAGCAACCAGCTAAAAACGCAATGACAGCGGAGAGAGCTAAAACCCAAGAGGGCCTATAAAATTCAAATCGAATCGTCAGATATATAGATAACGCAACGAAAAAGGTTGTAACAAGATAATTACATGATCCGACGACCCAGAAGTTCGTTTGTCCTAAGTTAGGGTTACAAACCCAATATAAGCTAGTTATTAAGAGAAACTTCCAAGGAGAGGTAGCCCTCTTCAAAAGAGTGTCCGGAATGACAGTAATAAGCCAGCACAGTGCAGTAGCTAGGACTGCTAAAAAGGCCGAACTTAAAAAACGAGGAAAATACAATAAAGTGCTTGAGAAGAAATCAGCAACAAGTCTTCCTGACCATCTTAGGTAATGATTTACATGGTCGTGAAGGCTTGAAAGTTGGACATAACTGAAGTCATCTGAATGAAATGGGGTCTCCATTCCAATCAGGAAAAATAAAAGGAAAACAAGTGTAATGGCGAGAAAAAATATTTTGTTCTTACACAAGTATTTTTCGATAAAAATTGAAGTCGTTTTATGAGTTTGTAGCATTTATCGCGGGTGAAGATGAGTTATTGTTATACGGTCGTATTCTTTGTGTTTTTTAGAACATATCTAGGTCGTCTTTTAGTCTCTAGATAGATTCGGCCAATGTATTCCCCCAAGACTCCAATTCCAATTAGCTGTATACCGCCCAGGAAAAGAATCACACATATGAGGGAGGGGTAACCCTGTACAGGATTTCCAAAAAACAACTTCTGAAGAACGATGAAGATAATGAAAACGAACGAAAGAAGAGAGATTATTGCACCCAAATAAGTCCAGATACGAAGAGGTATCGTAGAAAAGGAAGTAATTCCTTCTAGAGCAAGGTTCCATAATTTCCAGCCATTGAATTTAGAGCTACCGGCCACTCTTGGTTGCCGGGCATACTCCACAACGGATGTTTTTCCTCCTGGCCAGCTCAATATACCTTTCATAAATAAATTACGTTCGGGGAGATCCTTGATCGTATTTATAGTTTGTCTAGAAAGAAGTCTGAAATCACCTACGTTGGGCTCAATTTTAGTATTGCTGATTTTGTTGTGAACTTCGTAAAACCACTCTGCTGTTTTCCTCTTAAACCAGGAATCAGAAGATCGATTAGAACGCTTGGCGAGGACTAAGTCCATTCCTCTTTCCCATTCGTCAACTAGAAGTGGAATTACTGAAACAGGGTCTTGTAAATCAACATCGATGGGGATGGCGCATTCTCCGATGCAATGTTCGAGTCCGCACATCAAAGCCGCTTCTTTACCAAAATTTCGCGTGAAAGATAAAGATCTGACAAGTGGGTTTTTGGAAGACAACTCTGTAATGACAGTTTCAGTGTTGTCTCTGCTTCCGTCATTGATAAAGACAATTTCAATATCGTATCCTCTCTCACAAAGAGAGGTTAAAGAGAGGCGAACAGTTTTGTAGAAAATGTTGATTGTATCCTGCTCATTGTAAACGGGAACATGATTTCTCTCAAGTTGTCATTTCCTAAAAACGGTTGACTTCTTTTTGTTTTAAACCTGTGTTTAGTTGACTTTGATTGGGCTAAGCCTGGTAACAGTTGACTCCTGGCTGCCCTTATCCCTGCGGTCGGTTGTCCGG
>OJKY01001512.1_pt1 | contig 13909 bp, 12 predicted proteins | sample 1596571 | NCBI WGS metagenome assembly OJKY01 (sample SAMEA4350170, study PRJEB24818) | metagenome | biome: human; feature: gut; material: faeces | place: Denmark | collected 2013-09 | reverse complement strand
GTATTATACTGCACATCCGCGACCACGACGTCGATCGTCCCGGCAGCGGCCTTGATAAAACCGTCTTTCATGGAACCGTTCTCCTGATTTTATAAAGTATCATATATACGATACACGGTTTTGCCGGAATTATCAAGAATAAAAACAAATTGGGTCGGAGACTGGAAAAACTGCGCTTTTGTGCAGAATATATATTTTGAAAGCGGTGTATTGACAACAAACTGTTCAACTTGTAAGATAGAAGAGCCGCCGCTGTGCGGCAGATCGAGTGAAAGGCGGACAGGACATGATTGAACTCAACGGCATGGAGCTGACGATCGAGCAGGTCATCGCGGTGGCCAGACACAACGAGCAGGTGCGAATTTCCGAACCGGCGAAGGAAAAAATCAACCGGGCACGGGCTTACGTGGACGAAAAGCTTGCGCAGAAGGCCGTGATCTACGGTCTGACGACCGGCTTCGGCAAATTTTCCGACACGTTTGTCCCCGAGCAGGAGACAGCTGCGCTTCAGCGCAATCTGATCATCAGCCATGCCTGCGGCATGGGCGCGCCGCTGCCGCGCGAGGTCGTGCGCGGGGCGATGCTGCTGCGGTGCAACGCGCTTGCACGCGGCAATTCCGGCATCCGCCTGTCGACGCTCGAAACGCTGCTTGCCATGCTGAACCGCGGCGTGCATCCGGTGATCCCGGAGAAGGGCTCGCTCGGCGCGAGCGGCGATCTTGCGCCGCTGGCGCATATCGTGCTGGTCATGCTGGGCGAGGGCGAGGCGGAATACCAGGGAACAGTCATGCCCGGAAAACGGGCCATGGAGCTGGCCGGGCTTGCGCCCGTTGAGCTTGCGGCCAAGGAGGGCCTTGCACTCATCAACGGCACGCAGATCATGACCGCCATCGCCTGCGGCGTGGTATACGACGCCGTGCAGCTGGCAAAAACGGCGGATATCGCCGCCGCCATGACGTGCGAGGCACAGCTGGGCATCCTGAGTGCCTTTGATCCCGAGGTGCACGCGCTGCGCGGCCAGCAGGGGCAGATGCGCACGGCGCAGAATCTGCTGCGGCTTCTGGACGGGAGCCGTCTGGCCTTCGCGCACAACCCGGAGAAGGTGCAGGACGCCTATTCGATCCGCTGCGTCCCGCAGATCCACGGCGCCAGCCGCGACGCTATCCGCTATGTGTGGGACATCGTCAGCCGCGAGATCAATGCCGTGACCGACAATCCGCTCATTTTCCCCGAGGAGGACAAGGTGATCTCCGGCGGCAACTTCCACGGCCAGCCGGTCGCGCTTGCGATGGACTTTCTGGGCATAGCCCTCAGCGAATACGCCAACGTGTCCGAGCGCCGGCTGGAGCGCATGGTCAATCCCGCGCTGTCCAACGGCCTTCCCGCGTTCCTGACAAAATGCGGCGGCGTACACTCCGGCGTCATGATCACGCAGTACGCCGCGGCCTCCATGGTGTCGGAAAACAAGGTCTACGCGCACCCCGCGTCGGTGGACTCCATTCCGTCCTCCGCCAATCAGGAGGATCATGTCAGCATGGGCACGACCGCAGCCAGAAAGGCCCGCATGATCCTCGACAACAGTCAGAAGGTCGTCGGCATCGAGCTGCTTGCCGCAGCGCAGGCGCTGTGGCTGCGCGGCGAGTCGCTCCTCGCCCCCGCGACGGCGGCAGTCTATCAGAAAATCCGCCAGACCGTCCCGCCGGTCGATACCGATGTCGTCATGTACCCCCAGATGGCCGAGCTTGACCGCCTGGTCAAGTCGGGCGCATTGCTCGAAGCCGCAGAACAGGTCTGCGGCAGGCTTCTGTAAAACCGGAGAAAACCGCCGCCCCGGGCTGTGCATGGACGCACGCCCGGGGCGACAGACGGTTTCACTTATAAATGATGATTCCTACATGAACATAAGGAGGAAATACAATGGCAAAGCTTGTTGAATGCGTTCCGAATTTCAGCGTCAGCCGGGAAAAGGACCCGGCGGTGTTTCAGGGCCTCGTCGACACGGCGAATAGCATCCCCGGCTGCTTCGTCTTCGACGTACAATCCGACGGCAACCATAACCGCTGCGTCTTTACGCTGCTCGGCTCCCCCGAGGCGATGGGCGAGGCAGCGTTCCAGCTGACAAAAAAGGCGACCGAGACCATCGATATGCGCCGGCATACAGGCCAGCACCCGCGCATGGGCGCGACGGACGTCATTCCCTTTATCCCGACCATGGACACGAGCGTAGAGGAATGTGTGGAGCTGTCAAAGCGCGTCGCCGCGCGCATCTGGGACGAACTTCGCGTGCCGTCGTTCCTGTATGAGGACTCCGCCTCGCGCCCGGAGCGCAGAAATCTGGCCGCCTGCCGCAAGGGGCAGTTCGAGGGAATGCCGGAAAAGCTGCTGGAGCCGGACTGGGCGCCGGATTACGGTGAGCGGAGGATCCATCCGACTGCGGGCATCATCGCCATCGGCGCACGGATGCCGCTCATCGCCTACAACATCAATCTCGATACCTCCGACATCGAGGTCGCAAAGAAGATCGCAAAGGCTATCCGCGCCAAGGACGGCGGCTTTGCCTGCTGCAAGGCCATCGGCGTGATGCTTGAGGGCCGGAACATCGCGCAGGTGTCGATGAATCTCACAAACTTTGAAAAAACGCCGATCTACTACGCCTTTGAAATGACGCGTCAGCTTGCCGACCGCTACGGCGCGCAGATCATTGGTTCCGAGGTGGTCGGCCTGACGCCCGCAAAGGCGCTGCTCGACTGCGCGGAATTCTATCTGAAGCTTGAAAATTATGACTGCCGCAAGCAGGTCATGGAATATCATCTGATTGGGATGGAATGAGAGGTGTGACGCATGGAACTGGCAGAACTGACGGTGCGCGGCTTTACGGAGGAGATCGCCTCCGCGTCTCCGGCTCCCGGCGGCGGCAGCGCCGCAGCGCTGGCGGGCGCGGTCGGCGCGGCGCTGACCGCAATGGTCAGCGGCCTGACGCTCGGCAGAAAAAAATATGAGGCCGTGCAGGAGCTTGCGCTCCGCGCACAGGCGCAGGCAGACGCGCTGCGCAAACGGCTGCTGGCCGCGATGGAGCAGGACACGCAGGCATTTTTGCAGGTCAGCGCGGCCTACGCGATGCCCAAGCAGACGCTCGAGGAAAAGCAGGCGCGCAGCAGCGCCATCGAACAGGGCCTCAAGGCCTGCACGCAGCCGCCGCTTGCCGTGATGCAGCTGTGCGCGGAGGGGCTGGAACTGCTGGAAAGGCTTCTGGGAAAGACGAACGCGACGGCGGCCAGCGATTTTGGTGTCGCCTGCCTCAGCCTTCGTGCGGGACTGCAGGGCGCATGGCTGAACGTGTGCATCAACACCGGCTCTCTGTGCGACGCTGCGTTTGCCGCCGATGCGCGTGCAGCGGGGCAGAAACTCCTCGATGCTGGTCTTCCTCGTGCCGAGCGCTGCTACGCGGCAATGTTGGGTGCATGCAGTGAAGAATGACGCAGGAATTCCTGCATTCACGCAAGAATGAATTGAAAAATGCAAAAGAAGCTGTTACAATATCATCAATGGGGGAGATCACGATGCAGCTGGAGCATACTGAAACCTTACAACTTGATTACGAACTGCCGGAATACCCGGAAATAGACCCGCGCTATCGCCGCGCACCGCGCCGCGAATCGCACCTGAGCCGGGCGGATCAGGCGCTGGCAATCAAAAATGCGCTGCGCTACATCCATCCCGATCACCACGCGCAGATGGCGAAGGAATTTGCGCAGGAGCTGGCCGAGCATGGCCGTATCTATGGCTACCGCTTCCGTCCCGCAGGCGCGATCTATGGAAAACCGATCGACGAATACAAGGGCCGCTGCATTGAGGGCCGCGCGATCCAGGTCATGATCGACAACAATCTGGACTTCGACGTCGCGCTTTATCCCTACGAGCTGACGACCTACGGCGAGACAGGCCAGGTCTGCCAGAACTGGATGCAGTACCGCCTGATCAAGAAATACCTCGAACAGCTGACGGACGAGCAGACGCTTGTCGTCATGTCCGGCCATCCGCTCGGCCTGTTCCACAGCCACCGGCTGGCCCCGCGCGTGATCATTTCGAACGGCCTGATGGTCGGCACGTTCGACGATCAGGAGAACTTCAACCGCGCCGCCGCGCTTGGCGTGGCGAATTACGGTCAGATGACCGCGGGCGGCTGGATGTATATCGGCCCGCAGGGCATCGTCCACGGCACGTTCAACACGCTTCTGAACGCAGGCCGCCTCATTCTCGGCATTCCGAACGATAAGGATCTGGCCGGACGGCTGTTCGTCTCGGCGGGCCTTGGCGGGATGTCGGGCGCACAGGGCAAGGCGGCGGAGATCGCCGGTGCGGCGTCCATCATCGCCGAGGTCGACGATTCCCGTATCGATACGCGCTTCACGCAGGGCTGGGTCAGCCACAGAACGGCAGATCTGGCCGAGGCGGTCAAGATCGCGCTGACGCGCCAGAAAAACGGCGAGCCCTGCGCGGTCGCCTACCATGGCAATATCGTCGATCTGCTGGAATATCTGTACGAAAAGCAGGTGCACGTCGATCTGATGAGCGACCAGACCTCCTGCCATGTGCCGTACGACGGCGGCTACTGCCCACAGGGCCTGAGTTTTGCCGAGCGTACGCGGATGCTGGCTGAGGAGCCGGAGACGTTCCGCGCTCTGGTCGATAAAACGCTGCAGCACCACTATGAGATGATCTGCAAATTCCACGACCGGGGCACCTATTTCTTCGATTACGGCAACAGCTTCCTGAAGGCGGTCTACGATTCCGGCGTGAAATCGGTCTGTAAAAATGGCGAAAACGATCTGGATGGCTTTGTGTTCCCGTCCTACGTCGAGGATATCCTCGGCCCGTGCCTGTTTGACTACGGCTACGGCCCGTTCCGCTGGTGCTGCCTGAGCCGGAAGCCGGAGGATCTGCACAAGACCGACATGGCCGCCGCGGAATATATCCGCACGCACAACCGGCGCTATCAGGACTACGACAACTACGTCTGGGTGCGCGACGCGGAGAAGAACCGGCTCGTCGTCGGTACACAGTGCCGCATTCTCTATCAGGATGCGATGGGGCGCATGAATCTGGCGCTCAAATTCAACGAAATGGTTCGCAACGGGGAGATCGGCCCGGTCATCCTTGGCCGCGACCATCACGATACCGGCGGCACGGACGCGCCGTTCCGCGAGACGTCCAATATTAAGGACGGCTCGAATATCATGGCCGAAATGGCCACGCAGTGCTACGCGGGCAACGCCGCGCGCGGCATGAGCTACATCGCCCTGCACAACGGCGGCGGCACGGGCATCGGCCGCGCCATCAACGGCGGCTTCGGCATGGTGCTCGACGGCTCCGAGCGCGTCGATACCATCCTCCGCATGGCAATGCCGTGGGACACCATGGTCGGCGTCGCCCGCCGCAGCTGGGCCTGCAACGAGCACGCCATGACGACGGCGGCGGAATATAACGAGCTTTACGCCGGGCAGGATCACATCACAATGCCCTATGTGGCGGACAGCGCCGTCGTCGAGCAGGCCGTGGCGCAGCTGGAGTGCTGACCGGGAAAGGAACAGGCAATGAAAAGAACGCTGATCACCAACATCGGTATGCTGGCCACGCCGCAGGGAACCGCCGCGCGGGGAGGCAGGGCGCAGGGCGAGATCTGCATTCTGAAAAACGCATGGATCCTGATCGAGAACGATCTGATCGCGCAGGTCGGAACCGGCGCAGCGCCTGCGGCTGCCGACGCGCAGACGATCAACGCTGGAGGGAAGCTGGTCACGCCCGGTCTGGTCGACGCGCACACGCATCTGATCTTCGGCGGCTGGCGGCAGAACGAGCTGGCGCTCAAGCTGCACGGCGCGGGCTATCTGGACATCCTCGCCGCAGGCGGCGGCATCCTGTCCACCATGCGTGCCACAAAGGCGGCAAGCGAGGAACAGCTGGAGGCGAAGGCCTCCGCCGCGCTGGATGAAATGCTTCGCTTCGGCACAACGACCGCAGAGGCCAAGAGCGGCTACGGCTTGTCAACCGGGGAAGAATGCAAAGCGCTGCGCGTGATCGGGAACCTGCAAAAACACCATGTGATGGATCTCGCTGCGACCTTTATGGGCGCGCACGCCGTGCCGGAGACCTACCGAGACAACCGGCAGGGCTATCTGGACCTTCTGTGTGAGGAAATGCTTCCGGCGGTACAGGAGCAGGGCATTGCGGAATTCTGTGATGTGTTTTGCGAAAAGGGCGTCTTTTCTGCCGAGGAATCCCGCCGCATTCTGCTTACCGGCAGACAGTACGGGCTGCTGCCCAAAATCCACGCGGACGAGATCGAAGCTATCGGCGGAAGCGAGTTGGCCGGCGAAATTGGGGCCGTCTCTGCAGAGCACCTGATCGTCTGCCCGCCGTCCGGCATCGCGTCCATGGCAGAGGGCGGCACGGTCGCCTGCTGCCTGCCCGCAACAAGCTTTTATCTGGGCGCGGCCTACGCGCCCGTACAGGATATGGTGCAGGCCGGTGTTCCGGTCGCCATGGCGACGGACTTCAACCCCGGCTCCTGCCCGTGCCTCAATATGCAGCTGGTCATCAGCCTCGGCTGCCTGCGCTACCGGCTGACGCCCGAGCAGGCGCTGACCGCGGTGACGCTCAACGGCGCCGCCGCCATCTGCCGCGCCGACCGCATCGGCTCCATCGAGCCGGGCAAGCAGGCGGACATTCTCATCTGGAACGCAGAGGATCTGGACTATATCTGCTACCGCCTTGGCAGCAATCTGGTCGATACTGTAATCAAAAAAGGAAACGTCGTTTAGACAAAAGAACAGGCAATGCCCATCCGGACATTGCCTGTTCCGCAAGGAAACTCGGTTTTTATGCAAAAAGCAGCCTGCCTTGAACACAGTTGGTAGGGGCGGGGCTCTGCTCCGCCCGTTGGGCAGCCGCAGATTTGCGCAGCACACTGTAGGGGCCGATGCCCACGTCGGCCCGGCAGAATGCACCGTTTTAACGGAAATCTTCGGCACATTCGTAACTTTCCAACGGGCCGATGTGGGCATCGGCCCCTACAACCAGGTATGCAGGTGCGCTGTATAACCCAACACCTCACCCGTGGATTGTTTCGAGCTTCCGGATGTTTTCCTCAGAATCGTCTCCGACACAGCCGACCAGCATATACGTCTTGTGGAAGTGGTCGTAGATGAAATGATCGAGCAGCCGGAAGCCGATGATGCGGCCTGTTGAGCGCACATGGGTGCGCGGCCCAGTGCAGTAGTGCTGTGCGCCGCCGAGCAGAATGTGGCTCTCGTCATAGTAGTCGATGGGCAGATCCTGCCGGATCAGCTCGTTGACGCGCGCTTCGAGCGTGGGAATATCGATATCCGGCTGGTGCTCGTTGAATTCGAGCACGAAGCCGTGGCGGATATCGCCGTGGCTGCACGCAAGCATCTGCTCCTGCGTCATGGCGTATTCGCACAGATCCTCTGCGCTGTGCGCCATGAGGCGATAGGCAAGCGACGGATAGACGATGTCGCACAGCTCCTGCGGCAGAGGGCCAAAGAGGTTCGGCCGCGTGATGACGATCTGCTCGCCGACGCCGATGAGCAGATTCGCGTTGACGCCGAGCAGGGGATAGATCAGGTCAAAATGCTCGATGATGATGCGCTTGCCGCGCCGGACAGCCAGCCGGACGGCGTCCGCCAGCTCCGAGAGCTGATGGAAGCCCGTCTCGAAGCGGATGTCCAGATGGTAGGTGTGCGGCGTGAAAAAGCCCGTTTCATACTCCTGCTCCAGAAGCGGGAGCGGGCGGACGTTGACGCCGTCGTCGTCGTTCGTAAGCTCAATGCCGGGGAACATCCCCTTGATGAGCACGCTCTTGCCGGAGCCGGCTTCCCCGATGAAGCCGATGATCTGGTCGAAAGGCGAAAGATAAAGCTGCGCGATCTGCATACCGAGCGTGTAGATCCGGCTGCGGCCGCGGGGAGCAAAATACGTGCTGTAGATATGGCTGCTCTGAATCGCGTTTGTCGTCATGGGCGTTTTGCCTCCTGTGCCGTTTTCTTTCAGTATAGAGGATAAAGCCCGCTTTAATCAAGGAAAATCTGCTGCAAGCAGCATGAAATATTGAAAAACATACAAGGGGGAATTTTGGTGGTTATCCGAAACGAGGCTTCTGCCGGAGCGGCGGAGTCGGCGGACGTACTGGTCACGGTGCGGCCCGCTGAAACGCTTGAGCTGCGGATCGCGTCGACCGTCCGATTGCAGTTCGGCGCTGCGATCGAGCAGACGGTGCACAGCGTTCTGCGCGCCGCAGACGTGCAGCAGGGAGAGATTGCCGTAGACGACCACGGCGCGCTCGACTGGATCCTGCGTGCCCGGCTGGAAGCCGCGCTCGCACGGGCGGAAGGAGGGACCGCATGAGACGTTCCATGCTCTTTGTACCCGGAAATAACCCGAAAATGATGACAAGCTGCGGCTTTTTCGGCGCGGACGCCATCATATTTGATCTGGAGGACGCCGTATCGCCCGATGAAAAGGACGCGGCGCGCATACTGGTCAAATACGCGGTGACGAATGTGGAGCGCTGCCGCAGCGAGATCATCGTCCGCGTCAATGCGGCGGACACGCCGCTGTTTGCACAGGATTTAGAGGCCATCGTGCCGCAGAGGCCGGATTACATCATGCTCCCGAAGACCGCGTCGCGGCAGACCGTCTGCGGCTGCGACGCCGCCATCGGCGAAATCGAACGCCGCTGCGGCATGGAGCCGGGCACAATTGGCCTCATCGCGCTGATCGAGACGGCGCTCGGCGTGGAAAACGCATTCGAGATCGCGACGGCCTCCCCGCGTGTGTGGGCACTGTTTCTCGGCGCGGAGGATCTGAGCGCCGACCTGCACTGCAGCCGGACAAAGGAGGGCCTTGAGATCCTCTATGCCCGGACGCGCCTCGTCACAGCGGCGCACGCCGCCGGAATTGATGTCTACGACACCCCCTTCACCGACGTGAACGACGATGAAGGCATCGAAGCCGACAGCCGCCTTGCCCGCAGCCTGGGCTTTACCGGCAAAGCATCCATCTCGCCCCGGCATCTGGAGGCGATCAACCGCTGCTTCAGCCCCTCGCAGGCCGAAACAGACTATGCCGGAGAGGTGCTTGCGGCCATTGAGGACGCAAAGCGCTGCGGAAAGGGCGCGGTAGCGCTGCGCGGAAAGATGATCGACGCGCCGATCGCCGCGCGGGCCAGACAGACGCTGGCCGCAGCGGAAGAAATTCTTGCGGAGGGAGGCACGCTGCAATGAAGGAGTCCAAGGTCGTTTCCTCTCTGCGTGAGGCGATCCGCCTTTCCGGCCTGCAGGACGGGATGTGCGTCTCGTTTCACCACCATCTGCGAAACGGCGACTATGTCGTCAACATGGTCATGGAGCAGATCAGCGCCATGGGCATCCGCGATCTGACGGTCAACGCCAGCGCGCTGTTCGACGTGCACCTGCCGATGCTGGAGCATATCAAAAACGGAACGGTCAGCAGACTGCTGACCAACTATATGTCTGCCGGACTTGGCCGCGCCATTTCGGGGGGCGTCATGGACCAGCCCGTGGAGTTCCGGACGCACGGCGGCCGCCCGCGCGATATTGCAGGCGGCGAAACCCCAATCGACGTTGCATTCATCGCCGCGCCAAGCAGCGACACGATGGGCAACTGCACGGGCAAGGTCGGAAAATCGGCCTGCGGTTCGCTGGGCTACGCCTTCCCGGACGCGCAGTACGCGAAAAAGGTCATTGTTATCACCGATGAACTTGTGCCGTATCCGCTCTGCGGCTGGTCGATCCCGGAAATTTACGTGGATTATGTCGTCGCCGTGGACGCCATCGGTGACCCCGCCGGAATCGTCTCCGGCACGACCCGCATGACGCGCAATCCCGTCGCGATCACCATCGCGCAGACCGCAGCGCGGGTCATTGCCAGCTCCGGTCTTCTCAAGGATGGCTTTTCCTTCCCGACGGGCGCGGGCGGCGCGTCGCTGGCGACGGCGATGTATCTGAAAAAAATCATGAAGCAGCAGAACATTCACGGCAGCTACGCGCAGGGCGGCATCACCGGCCTGCTGGTCGATATGCTGAACGAGGGACTGTTCCGGGCGCTGCTGGATGTGCAGTGCTTCGATCTGAAGGCAGTAAGCTCCATCCGCGAAAATCCCTGCCACTGCGAAGTATCGGCGGAGCAGTACGCCAGCCCCGGCTGCCGGAGCGCGGCGGTCGACTCGCTGGATGTTGCCGTGCTCGGCGCGACGGAGATCGACACTTCGTTCAATATCAACGTCCACACGGACTCCAACGGCTCCATCATGGGCGGCAGCGGCGGCCACAGCGACGCGGCTGCCGGCAGTAAGCTCGCGCTCATCGCCGCGCCGCTGTTCCGGGGACGGCTGCCCATCGTGCGCGACCGCGTGACCTGCATCTCCACGCCCGGACAGGATGTGGACGTACTCGTGACGCAGGCGGGCGTCGCGGTCAACCCGAAAAACACGGAACTGCGCGAACGCCTCCGGGCGGCGGGGCTTCCCGTCGTGGACATTCACGAGCTGAAGGAGCGCGCCGAGCGCATCACAGGTGTTCCTGCACCGCTTCCGGTATCGGACCGGGTGGTCGCGAAGGTGATCTCACGCGACGGAGAGCTGCTGGACACGATCCGTCAAACGGACAATAGGAGCGGAATATGAGAGAAATACAGGCGGAGCTTCTGACCAATACCGTGGCGCAGATGTGCATCCGCGCCAATTATGACCTGCCGCGGGATGTGCTGCGGCAGCTGCAAAGCGCGCAGGCGGCAGAGCCGTGGCCCGCAGCGCAGGAAATTCTGCGGCAGATTTTAGAGAACGCGGAGCTTGCCGCCGCCAACGCCCAGCCGATCTGCCAGGACACCGGCATGGCCTGCGTGTTTCTGGAGATCGGACAGGAGGTACATATCGCGGGCGACCTCAAGGCCGCCGTGCAGGAGGGCGTGCGAAGAGGCTACGCGGCGGGCTGGCTGCGCAAGTCCGTCGTGCGCGACCCGTTTGACCGCGTCAACACGGGCGATAATACCCCGGCCATGCTCTATTTTGACCTTGTCCCCGGCGAACAGATCAAAATCACCGTCGCCCCCAAGGGCTTCGGCAGCGAAAACATGAGCCGGATCGCCATGCTCCGCCCGTCCGACGGGCTGGAGGGCGTCAAGCGCTTCGTTTTGCAGACCGTGCAGGACGCTGGCCCGAACCCGTGCCCGCCCATCGTGGTGGGCGTGGGGATCGGCGGTACGTTCGACAAAGCGGCGCTGCTGGCAAAGCAGGCGCTCCTGCGCGAACTGGATACGCCGAACGAAGACCCGTTTTACCGGGCATTGGAGCAGGAGCTTCTGGAAAGCATCAACGCGCTCGGCATCGGCCCGCAGGGCTTCGGCGGCAGGACGACGGCGCTGGCAGTCAACATTCTGACCAGCCCGACGCATATCGCGGGCCTGCCCGTGGCGGTGAATCTCAACTGCCATGTGACGCGCCATGTAACGGAGGTGCTTTGAGATGGCGATCAAACTGAAAACTCCCCTTGACAGCGCGGCAGCGCGCGCATTGCGCGCAGGCGATATGTGCCTGCTGACGGGCGAACTCTACACCGCGCGTGACGCCGCGCACAAGCGCCTCTGCACGCTGCTCGAAGCGGGGCAGCCCCTGCCGTTTGATATGCGCGGCGCTGTTATTTATTTTGTCGGCCCGACGCCGGCAAAGCCGGGACAGGCGATCGGCTCGGCCGGGCCGACGACCTCCTACCGCATGGACGCCTACAGTCCGGCGCTGCTGCGTCAGGGTCTGACCGGCATGATCGGCAAGGGCAAGCGCAGCGAGGCGGTCATAGAGGCGATCCGCGCCTGCGGCGCCGTCTATTTCGGCGCGACCGGCGGCTGCGGCGCGCTCTTGAGCCAGTGCATCAAAAAAGCGGAGGTCATCGCCTATCCCGACCTCGGCCCGGAGGCCGTGCGGCGGCTGTATGTCGAGAATTTCCCCGTGACGGTCATCATCGACAGCGAGGGCAATAACCTTTATGAGATCGGAAGACAGAACTATCTTGACAGTATGCGGCAGCGTGAAGCGTGCGGCAGCGGAGTATGAGGTGCAGCTATGAACGAAGAACGGAAAAAGGTACTCATCATCGGCGTCATCGGCGCGGACGTACACGCGGTTGGGAACAAGATCCTCTATCACGCGTTCACCGAGGCGGGCTTTGACGTTGTGAATCTGGGTGTCATGGTTTCGCAGGAGGAGTATATCGAGGCGGCGATCGAAGCGGACGCGGACGCTATCGTGGTGTCCTCGCTTTACGGTCAAGGGGAGCTGGACTGCCGCGGAATGCGGGAAAAGTGCGACGAGGCCGGTCTTGCCGGAATTCCGCTGCTTGTCGGCGGGAATATTGTCGTCGGCAAGCAGGATTTCGCGGACGTGGAAAAGCGCTTCAAGGCCATGGGCTTTGACCGGGCCTTCCCGCCCGGTACGCCGCCGGAAACGACCATCGCCGCGCTGCGGGAGATCCTGTATCCCGAAGAGGGACCGCAATGAAGCCAGTATTGTTGACGGATTTCGGCAGCACCTACACGAAGCTGACTGCCGTTGATCTGGACGCAGCCAAGCTTCTCGGCACGGCGCAGGCATATACAACGGTCGCTTCGGATGTGCGCATCGGTTTTCAGAAGGCGCTGGACGCGCTGCTTGCGCAGACGGGGCCATTGACATTTGCGCAGTCGTATGCCTGCTCCTCGGCGGCGGGTGGACTGCGGATGATGGTCAGCGGACTTGTGCCGGAGCTGACGATGGAGGCCGCGCGGCTGGCAAGCCTCGGCGCGGGCGCGAAGATCGTCGGGCAGTTTTCATTCGAGCTGACGCAGGACGATCTGGAAACCATTCAGCGCGTGAACCCGGACATTTTTCTTCTGGTCGGCGGCACGGACGGCGGCAACAGTGCCTGCGTCATTCATAACGCGCAGATGCTGGCGACGATCCGCCCGCAGTTCCCAATCGTTCTCGCGGGCAACCGCACGGCCATGCAGCAGTGCCGGAAGGCGCTGGAGGGCTTCGAGGTATCCGTCTGCGAAAACGTCATGCCGAAATTCGGCGTGCTCAAAACGGAGGACACGCAGAAGACCATCCGCAGCATTTTCCTGCGCCGCATCGTGCAGGCAAAGGGCCTGAACGCCGCGGCAGAACGCATGAGCGGCCCGATGATGCCGACGCCTGCGGCGGTCATGCAGGCCATGACGCTGCTGGCGAAGGGAACGGACAAAACGCCCGGCATCGGGGAGCTGATCGGTGTGGATGTCGGCGGCGCGACGACGGACATCTATTCCATTGCCGAGGGGATGCCCCGGCAGATGAACCGGGTCTACAAGGGTCTGCCGGAGCCGTATGTCAAGCGGACGGTCGAGGGCGATATCGGTATGCGCTATTCCATCGAGGGCGTGCTGGCTGCGGCGGGCGCGCAGCGGCTGGCGGAGCTTTCCGGGCTTTCGCCGGAGCGGGTGGAGGCGCTCGTGCAGCTGCTTGCGCACAATACGCAGACGCTGCCGGAGCACGATACGGAGCTGGAGATGCTTGATTACGCGGTCGCCTCCATGGCCGTGCAGACCGCCGTGATGCGCCACGCCGGTACGCTTGAGGAAACGTATACGATGCTCGGACAGACCTTCGTGCAGAGCGGAAAGGATCTGAGCGAGGTGCGCAGGGTCGTCGTGACAGGCGGGAGCCTCATCCATTCGCAGCGGGCGCGGCAGATCGCGCGCTTTGCCTGCTGCGACCCGGCTGCGCCTGCGTCGCTCCGTCCGAAAAAGGCGGATATCATTCTGGACAAACGTTATATTCTGGCGGCGATGGGCCTGCTTGCGC
>OJKY01001511.1_pt1 | contig 13915 bp, 9 predicted proteins | sample 1596571 | NCBI WGS metagenome assembly OJKY01 (sample SAMEA4350170, study PRJEB24818) | metagenome | biome: human; feature: gut; material: faeces | place: Denmark | collected 2013-09 | reverse complement strand
CACCCTTATGAACGAACAAATTTATGAACGAACAAATTATATGAATAAAAAAATAAGCGTCCTTTGCAGGACGCCTATAGTGGGAGAATGAAGAAATTAAATTACGCAGTTTGAGTTTTCTTCAGTTTTGCCGTTTCCACGAACTCCTTTAAAGCTTCGGCGGTATGGGTGGAAGCCTTGAGTAAACGCTGGGGTGGGCCCGCAAAGACATTTTTGCCTCCTTGGCTACCCCCTTCGGGACCCATATCGATAATCCAGTCGGCTTCTGCGATCACATCCAGGTTGTGTTCAATGACAATAACGGTGTTGCCGGCATCGACAAGTCGATGCAAAACTTTTATCAATTTATCGACATCAGCCATGTGGAGACCGACGGTCGGCTCATCAAGAACGTAAACCGTCTCCGGCAGCTTACGGCCGCCTTTGCGGATGTCGTCCTTTACCTTAGAGAGCTCAGTGACGAGCTTGATGCGCTGGGCTTCGCCGCCGGAGAGTGTCGGAGAAGGCTGGCCCAAGGTCAGGTAACCGAGACCGACGTCCTGCATCAGTTTCAGCGGGTGAAGAATAGACGGGACCGACGCGAAGAACTCAACGGCTTCATCGACTTCCATCTTGAGAACTTCACCGATGCTTTTGCCTTTCCACTTCACTTCCAAGGTCTCGTCGTTAAAGCGCATCGAATCGCATACGTCGCAGTGAACCTTCACATCCGGCAGGAAGCTCATTTCCAAGGTTTTAACGCCCTGGCCTTCACAAGCTTCACAGCGGCCGCCCTTCACATTGAAGGAGAAGCGGGAGGCGGTGTAGCCGCGAGCCTTTGCTTCTTCGGACTGAGCAAAGAGTTTACGGATATCGTCCCAGAAACCGATGTATGTGGCAGGGCACGAACGCGGTGTCTTGCCGATCGGAGTTTGGTCTACTTCAAGGATGCGGTCAACCGTTTCCCAGCCGGAGATACCTTTGCAGCCTTCCGGAGCCGGGACGGATTTTCCTTTCTCTCGAATCAAGGCGACCATGTTCTTTAAGAACACCTCGCGGGCTAAGGTCGACTTACCTGATCCCGAAACCCCGGTCAGAACGGTTAAACGTTTGAGCGGGAAGGAAGCGGTGACATCCTTGAGGTTATGAGAATTAGCACCGTTGACGGTGATCATCGGATCGGACTTCAATGTGCGGCGTTTTGCTTTGCACGTATGCACCAGCGGATGCTTTAAATAGTATCCGGTCAGAGAATTCTCAGCGGCCTCAATATCTTCAACGGAGCCTTGAGCAATCAGGCGTCCGCCTCGGGTGCCGGCGCCCGGACCGATATCGATGACGTGGTCGGCGCAGCGAATCGTTTCCTCATCGTGTTCTACCACCAGCAGAGAGTTGCCCTTGGAGGTGAGCTGCTCAAGTGCGGAAAGCAAAATCTTGTTGTCGCGCGGATGCAGACCGATTGTCGGCTCGTCCAGGACGTAACAGACACCCTGGAGGTTAGTGCCGAGCTGGGAGGCTAAGCGGATACGCTGAGCTTCACCGCCCGAGAGCGTCGGTGCAGAGCGATCCAGGTTGAGGTAAGAAAGACCGACTTCCTTCAGGAAGGACAAGCGAGAGCGGATCTCCTGGAGCGCATCTCGAGCGATGTCGGCTTCACGGCCGGAAAGCTTGATAGTGCTGAAATAGTCCGCAGCCTGATCAATCGTCATCGCGGCAACATCTGCGATGGACTTGTCATTGAAACGGACATTGAGCGCGATCGGATTGAGTCGCCGGCCGTGACAGTCAGGGCAAATGATCAGCTCTTCAGACATGGCTTCGGCGGTCAATTCACCGGTATTCTCGTCCACCGCCAGTGCGGTTTGGAACGGCTTAAAACCGTTGCCCATACAGGTCGGGCACCAGCCGTGCTTAGAGTTGTAAGAGAACAAGCGCGGGTCAAGTTCGGGGAAGCTCTTCTGGCAGTTCGGACAGTTGGAGGTCGAAGAGAAAGTGCGTTTTTTGCCCTTTTGCTCGATATCCAGAATTCCCTTGCCGAAATCTAGTGTGACGGCGACGAGCTGTTTGATTTCTCCTTCGTTTTCGGAAACTACTTTGACCGTACCGGTGGGCAGGTCGATGTTGTGTTCCGTGAAACGAGACAAAGAAGGAAAGCGGAGGGTAGAGACTTTTTCTCCGTCCACGATCAGGTGCTCATAGCCTTTGTTTCTCGCCCAAACCGCCAAATCTTTGTAGAAGCCCTTGCGGTTTTTGACCAGAGGTGCAAGGAAAGTAATTTCCTTACCCTTATAAGCTTTCATAATCGAAGCGAAGATCTGTTCCTTAGACTGCTTGATGACCGGCACGTTGCAGGTCGGGCAGTACTGTGTTCCGAGCTTCACGTAGAGCAGACGCAGGAAATGATAAATCTCCGTCATGGTTGCGACGGTGGATTTCTGGCCGCCGCGGGAGGTGCGCTGTTCAATGGCAACCGTCGGCGGGATACCGTAAATGGCGTCGACATCCGGTGCGCCTGCAGGCTGCACCATTGAGCGCGCAAAGGCGTTGAGTGATTCCAGATATCTGCGCTGACCCTCGTTAAAGATCAAATCGAAGGCCAAAGTTGACTTACCCGAGCCCGAGACGCCGGTGACTACGGTGAACTTGTTGCGCGGGATCTGAAGAGAAAGGTTCTTCAAATTGTGTTCGCGTGCGTTGACGACCGTGATGGCGTCTTTGGGGTAAGACAGGGCCTTCGGCTCTTCCTGAGGCTTGAAGTCCGTGAAGTAGGCGCTCGGATTTTTTTCCTTGAGGGCTTTGTTGTAAGCGGCCAAAGCCAAGCCGGTCGGTGTGTCCTTGATACGGAAATCTTTGGGCGTGCCCGCAAAGAGTTCACGTCCGCCGCGCTCGCCGCCTTCGGGTCCGAGTTCGATAATCCAGTCGGATGCGTTGATCACGTCAAGGTTGTGTTCAACCAAAAGGACGGAGTGACCGGACTGAACCAGTTCCTGCAGCGACTTCATCAGTTTGAAAACGTCGTCAAAGTGCAGGCCGGTCGTGGGTTCGTCAAAGATGAAGAGCGTGTGTTTGCTCTCGCCTTTGAGAGCATCGGCAAGGTGCTTGGCGAGTTTGAGACGCTGAGCTTCGCCGCCGGACAAGGTCGGAATCGGCTGGCCGAGCTTGAGATAGTCCAGGCCGACTTTAACGAGCGGCTCGAGATTGCGCACGATTTCCTTGTTTTCTTTGAAGAAGTCGAGAGCTTCGGCAATCGTCATATCGAGCACTTCGGCAATGTTGGCTTCTTTGCCGTTGCGAGACAGTTTGACCTCGAGGATCTCACTGCGGTAGCGGCTGCCTTTGCATTCCGGGCAGCTTAAATACACATCGGATAAGAACTGCATTTCGATGTGTTCGAATCCGCTTCCGGAGCAGGCAGGGCAACGGCCCGTTCCGGAGTTAAAGGAGAACGTTCCGGCTTCATATTTACGCTTCTTGGCTTCCGGAGAAGCGGCAAAGAGACGGCGGATGGTTTCGAACGCGCCCATGAAAAGCGCAGGCGTGCTTCGTGTCGTTTTACCGATCGGGGACTGATCGACAAAGGAGACATCGCTGATGTTTTCGGTGCCGAGGAGTTTCTCGAATTTGCCCGGGGCCTCTGTGGACTTACCCTTGGCTTTCATCAAGGCCGGAACCAGGATGTCTTGGACCAGGGTGGACTTACCGGAACCCGAGACGCCCGCAATACATACGACCGAGTGCAGCGGAATGCGGATGTCTAAGTTTTTAAGGTTGTGCTCGGACGCACCCAGAAGAACCAGTGCGGGGTTAGCCGGGTTGATGCGTTTGTGGGCAGAATGCGGGAAGGTTCTTTCGCCGCGCAGGTAAGAACCCGTCAGCGTACGTGCTTTTTTGAGCTCTTCCGGCGTGCCGTCAAAAACAATTCTGCCGCCGTTGGCGCCGGGTCCGGGACCCATATCAATAATGCGGTCGGCCGCGAGCATCACCTGAGGGTCGTGTTCGACGACAACCAAAGTATTGCCGGCGCGGCGCAGGCGTTTCATGACGGAGTTCACGCGGTCCATATCTTGCGGATGCAGACCGATAGAAGGCTCATCGAGAACGAACAATGTATTGACCAGCGAAGTGCCGAGAGCGGTGGTCAGGTTAATACGCTGAACTTCTCCGCCGGAGAGCGTGCGGCTCTGACGGTCAAGATTGAGGTAACCGAGACCGACTTCCGTGAGGTAACGCAGGCGGGAGCGGATTTCGTCGAGCAGCATGCCGCAGCCTTCTTCGAGCGCCGGAGAAAGTTTGAGCTCATCGAAGAAGATTCTGAGTCTTTCGATCGGGAGCAGCATCAGGTCACGGATATTCAATCCGGGCAAATCGCGAAGCATGGCATCGGAGAAAGTTGCGTTGGCCGGGCGCCAGCGCGGATGAGAGCCTAACGCATGATCGGCGTTTTCTTTGGTGCCGATGCGCCAAAGGAGCGCGTCGGGTTTAAGACGAGCGCCGTGGCAGTCCGGGCAGGCAGTGTAGCTGCGATAGCGGGAGAGCATGACGCGGACGTGCATCTTGTAGGCTTTCGTTTCGAGCCATTCGAAGAAATGTTTAACGCCGTACCATTTCTTGGAGCGGAAGCTTGTCCATTTCGGATCGCCGAAGCAGACCCAATCCTTTTCTTCCTGGGTCAGATCACGGTAGGGCTTGTTGACATCGAGCCCGCGTTCGGCGGCATAACGCAGAAGGTCATCCTTGCATTCGGAATAGCTTTCCGTATTCCAAGGTTTGATCGCACCTTCTTTAATAGAAAGGCTTTCATCGGGGATGACTAAGCCGTAATCCACGCCGATGATTCTTCCGAAGCCGCGGCAGGTATCGCAGGCGCCTAGCGGAGAATTGAAGCTGAAGGTCGAATCATGCGGGCGCGCGTAGGTAATTCCGCACTCAGGACAAGTGAGCGCAGCGGAAAATTTCCAAACTTCTTCATCGGCGCCGGGGACGCGGACTTTGAGTTCCATCAAACCCTTGCCGAGACGGAGCGCCGTTTCGACGGCTTCCACGGCACGGCTGCGGGTGACGGACGGTTTAAAGCGGTCGGCAATGACCTCAATGTCGGAGCCGTTCGTTTTGCCCTGAGAAACGACAGTGCAGCGTGTAAAGCCCTGAGCCTCCAGGCCGGCAATGGCGGTTTCGGGTGGAAGCGAGGCAGGGACGTGCACGTGGAAGCACACGCTTAGGCGTGCGTCCGGAGAAACGTTTTCTAAGCGCTCGGCGATGTCTTCCCAGATATCCTGAGGGCTTTCTTCACGCACCAGGCGTCCGCAGCAGCGGCAGTAAAGCGAAGAAGCCTGAGAAAAGAGCATCTTCAGATGATCGTTGATCTCAGTCATCGTGCCCACGGTCGAGCGCGAGTTTCTGACCGGATTGGTCTGGTCAATCGCGATAGCGGGCGGCACACCTTCGACTTTGTCGACCTTAGGGCGATCCATACGGTCCATGAACTGGCGAACGTAGGGGCTGAAAGTTTCGACATAGCGGCGCTGGCCTTCAGCATAAAGGGTGTCAAAAACCAAAGAGGACTTACCCGAGCCGGAGACGCCGGTGACGACGGTTAATTTGCCGTGTTCGAAAGAAACGTCGATATTTTTTAAGTTGTTTTGTTTTGCTCCGCGGACGGAGATAAATTCTTTTGCGTTGTTCTTAGTCTGCATGTTCTTCCAAGTTAACGGAGTAGGCCGCCTATAGTGGAATCCGAAGGCGATTTTTAAAGACGGCACTTTGGTAGCGTTAACTATACTCTCGTCAAGATTTCAGGAAAATCAACGAGTTGTGAGGGAATGTTTGAAATCGAAACGAAAAGAAACGCGAACGGAAGGCAAAAATAAACCCGCCTCGGCATCTGTCGGGCGGGTGTCGGACTCATTAAAGAGTCTGCGGTTGCATCAAGCAGAAAAGAGGATTAATTGCCTCTGCGCTTTGCAGCATTGTCTTTGACCTGGCGGGCCAAAGAGTCGAAAGCAGCGCGAACGGCTGCGTGGGCGTCTTCGTTCTTCGTGTTCATGATGAATTCGTGGCCGGGAGCGTTAAGAGAAACGCGAACGCTGCACTCTCTGCCTTGGTTCTGGTGGCGGCCTTCGCTTTCAACGGCAACGCGGCAGCTGATCAGATCAGCGTCAAACTTGTGGAGTCCTTCGACTTCTTTTGCGATTAAATTTTCAAGAGCTTCAGAACGATCGATACCGTGGAAACTAACTTGCAGTGGAAGCTTCATATAATCCTCACTTTCTTTTTAAAACTTCTACCCCCAATTGTTTCATATTTTTCGAATAATTGTTAGGGATTTTTAAACTTGCTTTTTTGGAGCAAAATAGAAAAAGTTGTGTTTTCGCAGAATTTCACTGGAAAATAAACGAAGTTAATAGAAATTCGGCGTTTACCTAAGAGAAAACCCCTCCTTGCTTAATTCTCTTATTCTTCCGGCCGCCTTTGTTAACTCGTTTTAGGCTGTAAAAAAGGCTGATATCGATAATTTTTAGACCGGATTCGTTTAATACGGGACAAAAGACATCAATTTCGGCAGACTCTTTTACAAGAGAGAGAAGAAAATTCGGCTATCGGTCTGCTCGTTGTGTTAGTTTGACGATACAAATCCGGCTTTTAGTTCCACCGCCGGAGATTAATCAAAGAATCTACGAGGCTCTTCCGGATGATTGGAACCACAGAATTGATAGCTTCTCTGGACTTAGGGACGACAAGTGCCCGAGCGATTATTTTTAATGCCGAGGGGCGGCCCCTGGCAGCCTGTCAAAAACCGCTCACTCAATATTTTCCGCACGACGGCTGGGTCGAGCAGGATGCCGAGGAAATCTGGCTGAAACAAAAAGAATGTTTGCTAGGCGCATTGGCCGATCTCAACCTGTCCGGATCGGCGCTGCGGGCGCTTGGCATCACAAATCAAAGAGAGACCACGATCGTATGGTCGAAGAAAACCGGAGAGCCGATCTATCGCGCGATTGTTTGGCAGGACAGGCGTACTGCGGCTTTTTGCGAACGGCTTCACGACAATGGGTTTGAGCCTTTAATTCATGACAAAACCGGACTTTGTCTGGATCCTTATTTTTCCGCCTCGAAGGTTCGCTGGATCTTAGACAACGTTGAGGGTGCGAGAGAGAAGGCTTTGGCCGGCGAGCTTTTATTCGGCACTGTCGACAGCTGGCTTATTTGGAATCTGACAGGAGGTTTAGAGCACGTCGCGGACGTCTCGAATGCTTCCCGCACACTCTTATTTAATATTCACAATTGCCGCTGGGATGAGGAGCTGCTGGATATCTTCGGCATTCCGGCGTCCATGCTCCCCCGCGTTGTTCCAAACTCCGGCCTTATCGGCAGGACGGCGCCTGCAATCCTTGGCGCTTCGATTGACATCTGCGGCGCGGCAGGAGACCAGCAGGCAGCTACCTTCGGGCAGGCATGCTTTCAGCCCGGCATGACCAAAAATACTTACGGCACCGGCGGCTTCCTCCTTATGAATACAGGTTCGACGCCTAAGTTATCCGACAACCGGCTTTTGAGTACCGTCGGTTGGAAGATTCCGGACGCAACCAGCTATGCTTTGGAAGGAAGCGTTTTCGTGGCCGGTGCTGTTGTGCAGTGGCTTAGGGAGGGTATGGGACTGATTGAGACAAGCGCGGAAATCGAGAGCCTGGCGCGGCAAGTTAAAGACAACGGAGGCGTTTACTTGATTCCGGCCTTTGTCGGGTTGGGTGCCCCTTACTGGGATCCTCATGCACGAGGATTAATGATCGGTCTGACTCGTGGAACGACACGCGCGCATATTGCTCGGGCTGCATTAGAATCAATAACATTCCAGTGCAATGACGTACTTCGGGCAATGATGAATGATGCCGGCGCGCGGCTTACCGAGCTGCGGGTAGACGGCGGCGCCTCGGAAAATGACCTGATGATGCAGTTTCAGGCAGATATTTCCGGCGTTCCGGTCGTGCGTCCCGAAGTGGTTGAGACTACGGCTTTGGGAGCAGCTTACTTAGCCGGTCTTGGCTGCGGGGTATGGAAGAGCACGGAAGAAATTGAAAAGTTGTGGCGGCGCGAGCGGACGTTTGAGCCGACGATGTCGCAGGATCAACGCGAATTTTTAACGACACAATGGGGCCGGGCAGTGGCGCGGTCTAAAGGATGGGAGCAGTAAGAATGGACTTCAACGCAAAGACTAATCCGGGGCGAGAAAGCCGTCTTCAGCAATTGGAAGAGGACAAAGTCTGGGATGTGCTCATCATCGGCGGCGGTGCGACCGGCGCCGGTATTGCGGTTGATGCCGCTGCTCGCGGTTTTTCCACAGTGTTGTTTGACACGCAGGACTTTTCCGAAGGTACTTCCAGCCGTTCAACCAAATTGATTCACGGCGGCGTTCGCTATATGAAGAATCCCCGCGACTGGAAGCTGGTTCGCGAGGCGATGATCGAACGCAAATTGCTTTTGGGCAACGCACCGCATATTGTCCATCCGGAGCCGTTCATTCTTCCCTGCTACGAGAACTTTGAGCGTGAATACTATATGGCCGGCCTCTGCCTTTACGGCGCCATGGCCTACGGCGGCTACGAAGTCGGCAAGACAGAATTCCTTTCTGCGGCCGAAACCATTCGCCGTTTGCCCGGCGTCAAAGCCGACGGCTTAAAGGGCGGCGTGCAGTTCTGGGATGCTCAGTTCGATGATTCCCGTCTCAATATTGCCTTGATGAAAACTGCCGAAGCCCGCGGTGCGCTTTTACTGAACTATGTGCCGGTCGTGGGATTCGAAAGGGGATGCGGCGGCGAAATTACGGTTGTGAAAGTCAAGGATAAGTTCAGCGGCAAAGAGTACAGCGTTAAGACCCGCATGGTCTTTAATGCAGCCGGCGTCTGGGCTGATGAAATCCGCCGCATGGTTTCTCCGGACGTGAAGCCCTTTATCCGCGCCTCCCGAGGCTCTCATATTGTTGTCAGCACGGATCACTTCGGCGGCAAGACCGGCATGTTTATTCCGAAAACTTCCGACGGACGTGTGCTCTTCTGCATTCCCTGGCACGGCGTTCTTGAAATCGGAACCACAGACAAGGAAGAAAAAGACATCTCCTTCAATCCGGAGCCGACAGAAGAAGAAATCGAATTCATGCTCGAGACGGCCCGCAAGTATCTGGCCTATCCGATTTCGCGCAAGGACGTCTTGGCTTCCTTTGCCGGACTGCGTCCTCTTTTTAATCCGAATGCCGGCGGTTCGACCGCAGCTGTGTCCAGAGAGCACTCGGTCATTCCTGAATTCAAGAACATGATTACGGTCACCGGCGGCAAGTGGACGGCTTACCGCAAGATGGCAGAGCATGCCATGTCTGTGGCCGTGGACCAAGGCTTAATTTATAAGCGTCCGTGCCCGACGAAATATATGTCGATCTATCGGGACAACGAGTTCAATCCTGACGAACTCGAAGCCGAGATTCTCAAAGGCACGCTGACGGATGAACAGCTGAAGGCCTACGCAGTACACTGCCGCGACACGCAGTTTGCGATGACACGGGAAGATGTTCTTTACCGCCGTCTGAGAATCGGCCAGATGAATAAGGCCAAGACAGAAGAGCTTCTGCCTAAGATCAAAGAGGTTTTTGAAGCCGAAGCTTCTTGATGAAAAGTTTGGCCAAGCAAAGTTTGCTCGGCCAAATTGCAAAAAACTTTATCAAAGAGGTATCAAGTTGAATTGACTTGATTTTTTACGTATAATCCTGTCCTCTCTGTTGGAGCGTTGTCCTTTCGTCATCGCTCGTCCGTTGTAAATAATGTCGTCTCGGGAATTAATCCGCCCGAGCTTAAAGATAATTTGCGGCGCATTTGTATGCGCCAAATTTATAGGTGAATAGTAATGAAAACCTTCTCGGCCAAGCCGCTTGAAGTGAAGCGTGAATGGTACGTGGTTGATGCAACCGATAAGGTTGTCGGCCGCCTTGCCGCTGAAATCGCTCTCAGACTCCGTGGCAAAGACAAGCCTGAATACACACCGCACGTCGACACGGGCGATTACATCATTGTTGTCAACGCTGACAAGCTCGTCATGACCGGTGCTAAAGCTGAAGACAAGAAATATTTCCGTCACTCCGGCTACCCCGGCGGCGTATATGAGACCACTTTCCGCAAGATGCAGGAAAAGCATCCCGGCCGTGCTCTCGAAATCGCAGTTAAAGGCATGCTTCCGAAGGGCCCGCTTGGCTACGCCATGTTCAAGAAGCTCTTCGTTTATGCCGGCAGCGACCATAAACACTCCGCCCAGCAACCCAAACAGCTTGAGATCTAAAAAATGATTGGAAATTACAACTACGGCACTGGCCGCCGCAAGAGCTCCGTTGCTCGCGTTTTCATGAAGCGCGGCACCGGCAAGATCGAAATCAACGGCCGTTCTCTTGATGAGTACATCCACCGCGAAACCGGCCGTATGGTCGTTCGTCAGCCGCTCATCCTCACCGACAACGTCGAAACATTCGATATCAAAGTCAATGTTCGCGGCGGCGGTGAATCCGGTCAGGCCGGCGCTATCCGTCACGGTATTACTCGCGCTCTGATCGATTACGATGCAGCTCTCAAGTCTGTTCTGTCTCAGGCAGGTCTTGTTACACGTGACGCTCGTGAAGTCGAACGTAAGAAAGTCGGTCTTCGCAAGGCACGTCGTCGTAAACAGTTCTCCAAGCGTTAATTCGCTGCAGAATTGCGGAAACTGCCTTCCGGCAGTTTTCAACAAAGGTCGCTTCGGCGGCCTTTTGCTTTTTCTACCGCTGAAAACTTTTAGCCGCAGACAGCCTCTCGGGTGCCACCGACGATATACTTTCCGAAAGTTTGTTCAAATCCTCATTCCTAAAGGCTCAAAATGAAAAAAGTAAAAGTCGGCATTGTGGGCGGTTCCGGTTACACGGGCATTGAATTACTCCGTCTTTTAGCACAGCATCCGCATGCGGAGATTGTCACGATTACGGGTCGAAAGGACGCCGGAACGCATGTTGCCAAGATGTTTCCTTCACTCAGAGGACGAGTGGATTTGGTTTTTGAAGATCCTGCTTCCGCACCTCTGGATCAATGTGATGTCGTCTTCTTTGCGACGCCGCACGGCGTTGCGATGAGCAAGGCCGAAGAGCTCACTTCTAAAGGCGTCAAGGTCATTGACCTCGCCGCCGACTTCCGTCTGAAAGACAAGGAAGTTTTCAAAAAGTGGTACAAGATGGACCACAAATGTCCCGATATTTTGGCGAAAGCCGTCTACGGCCAGCCGGAAAGCATGCGGGACGAAATGAAGAAGGCAGATGTTCTCGGCATGGCCGGCTGCTATCCGACCACCATTGAATTGGGACTTATGCCGCTGCTCAAACTTCATAAAGAAGTCGGTGATATTGTTAACCTAGACGTTTCGATTATTGCGGACAGCAAGTCCGGCATCAGCGGCGCCGGCCGCAAAGCCGATATCAGTCTGAACTGCGCCGAGTTTTCCGATAATTTCAAAGCCTACGGGGTTGCGGGACACCGTCATGAGCCGGAAATGGTGCAGCAGCTGAGCCTTTTTGCCGGAGAAACTGTTCCTCTGACGTTTATTCCTCATTTGCTGCCCAATATTCGCGGCATCTTCTCCACGATTTATGTGCGATTGAAAGAAAAGGGCAAGAGCGTCGATTATCAGGCTCTTTATGAAAAAGCCTATGCCGAAGAACCGTTTGTCGACGTGCTGCCGGCAGGCTCGCTGCCGGAGACGAGAATGGTGCGCGGCTCCAACATGGTCCGTATTGCGCTCTACCGCAAAGAACCGGATCTTTTGGTGATTTTGGTAGTTGAGGACAACTTGGTCAAAGGCTCTGCCGGGCAAGCTGTACAGGCCATGAACCTTGTCATGGGCCTTCCCGAAACTGAAGGTCTTGAGCAAATCGCTTTGGTTCCGTGAGAAAGCGACCAATAAAAGCCGAAGGGCCGCGAAAAGCGGCCCTTCGTGCTAAATGCGATTAAGAATTTTTCAGCAGCTTCGGGTTCAGAGTGTAAGTCCCGACGGTGGAGGCCGACGCGAGGATGTGGCCTTTCATGGCTTTTATGACATCTCTGCCGTTGAAGCTCCTCTTGAGGGGCAGCAGCGGAAAGTCGACTGCGTAAACAGTAAAGACATAGCGGTGAACTCGTTCATCGTTCCACGGAGGGCACGGACCGTCATAGCCATAATAGTGTCCTTCGTTGTTCGGGTCGCCTTTGAAAGCATCGGTATAGTCGTTGAGTCCCTGGCGCATGCCGTTGGCACAGGCCGGCCCTCTTTTGCCGCGGGGAGAGATGCCTTTAGAAAGCGAGGCTGCATCGATGCAGGGCTCTTCCGGCACGATATCAACCAATACCCAGTGAATAAAGCTTGTTCTCGGAGCATCGGCCGGAATCGTTTCTCCTTCGACGTTGGCTTTGGAAAAATCAGCAGGGACGTCGTTGTCTTCGCAAATGACGATTAACGACTTTGTTCCGAGAGGCGGGTTAGACCAGGCAATCTGAGGATTTCGGTTGCCTGCCGGCAGTGTGTGTTCTTTTCCCATCGGGTCGGGTTTTGCAAAGGCAAAACCTTCGGGGATGGGCTTGCCGTCTTCAAAAGAGTCGCTCCAAACGCGAAAAATCGTATCCATTATTTTTCCTAGTCTTTCTTCTTTGGGTAGCAAAGGCGGAACGTCACCGGACCGTCGTTAACGAGGCTAATCTGCATATGGGCGCCGAACACGCCTGTCACCGGGTTAAAGCCGAGGGTCCGGAGCTTCTCGAGAAAACGCTCATAAAGGGTCTTTCCGAGGGCGGGGTCTGCTGCCGGAGAAAAGCTCGGGCGCGTACCGCTGTTGGTGTCGGCAGCCAGCGTGAACTGGGATGCCACGAGAATTCCGCCGCCGACAGCCTTCAGGCTCAGGTTCATCTTGCCGTCGGCGTCACTGAAAACTCGGTAGCCGGCGACCTTCTCTGCGAGGGCGTCGGCATACTCGAGTTTATCGTTTTTTTCTCCATCTTACGAACCATTGTGTTATCAGCAGTTACCTGTGAGCTATCAGAAGACGGATTTTCAGCAAATCCACCACGCGGTACTTCAACTGTATCATAATAGTTAAAACGCCGTGCATGAATCAAACCGATATAACTAGGATGCGAACGAAGGTTTTGCTCAATAGTAGATTGTGTTGATTCCTCACTATTATAAGAGCTACGTGCAAACTGTGTATAGATTGTACTTAAACGTAAAAACAATATCCGGGTCCCTGCCGCAAAAGCCACTTCTTTCTTATCTCCTCCAGGCATTTTGATCGTAACCTTATCCGGAGTATCAATAGAGAAATCTCTGCCTTCCCGAATCGCTTTAGTATCAATCATCACATCCATCGCCTTGAAGAATGTAGCCAGCTTGTCGGTTTTACTTATCAGCTCAACCTGGAAGCGTATCTTATTACAAGCTATTTTGAGAAAATCTTTATAGGTAAATGGCAGTTTCATATCAGTATGGTTTTCAATTAAATTACATGTAGCCAAAAATAAGGATGCCGTTTTCATCAAACGATCTATCTCTCCTGCATTAAGCAACTCAGCCTTCAGTTCATCATAAGCTTGTTGCTTGAGTGCCCGGAATTTGTCCATGACCAAAGGTCTGAGTTTTAAGATCTCGAAAAGAACATTGGAAAGACCTATCTTATCCGGATCCTCTATCTCTTTTAACTGATTAAACAAATCCACTTCCTCCTGAGTACGGTTTTTGGGCTTAGGAACTTCACATACTATGATACGTGACATAAGTGCATTGTCGTCACGCTGTGGGGTCTCCTGACCACATAAGATAACAGGTGCATACACTTTATCATTTTCAATTTCTTTCCCAGATGTACCTTTTCTCTTCTGCCGACCATCACCATCATAAACGATACCTTTCAATG
>OJKY01001507.1_pt1 | contig 13940 bp, 10 predicted proteins | sample 1596571 | NCBI WGS metagenome assembly OJKY01 (sample SAMEA4350170, study PRJEB24818) | metagenome | biome: human; feature: gut; material: faeces | place: Denmark | collected 2013-09 | reverse complement strand
TCACATTAGTTTCGTATTGTAGTTTGGTTGAGTTTCTGGTATCATGGTATGTACAACTGTGCTGTTCTTTGTTTTTTTTAGATTGGTACTGCGACCAACGAGAGCTACACTATCCTCTTCGTCGGCAGCGTCGGAGGTGTATAAAGGACAGGGTGTACATCGTGTTCCAGACCGTGTTCTGCGCCACGGCAGCCACCATCGTGTCCGGCTCCATGGCCGAGCGTACCAACTTCAAGGCCTACTGTGTGTACTCCGCCGCCATCTCGCTGGTGGTATACCCCATCTGCGGCCACTGGATGTGGGGCGGCGGCTGGCTGCAGAGCATGGGCTTCCATGACTTTGCCGGTTCCGCAGCCGTGCACAACGTGGGCGGCGTCATCGCCCTGCTGGGTGCCTGGATGCTGGGCCCCCGCATCGGCAAGTACGACAAGGACGGCAAACCCCACGCCATCCCCGGCCACAACCTGACGGCCGGTGCCCTGGGCGTGTTCATCCTGTGGTTCTGCTGGTTCGGCTTCAACGGCGGCTCTTCCCTGAGCCTGTCCACCGACGCTTCCATGACCATGACCGGTCTGGTCTGCTTCAACACCAACCTGGCCGCTGCGGTGGCCACCTGTGTAACCATGATCTTTACCTGGGTGCGCTACGGCAAGCCCGATGTCTCCATGACCCTGAACGGTTCTCTGGCCGGTCTGGTGGCCATCACCGCCGGATGTGACACCGTTTCGCCCTTCGGCGCATTTTTCATCGGCTTTGTGGCCGGTTTCCTGGTGGTGCTGAGCGTCGAGTTCTTCGACAATATCGCCAAGGTGGATGACCCCGTGGGTGCTGTGTCCGTTCATTTTGCAAACGGCGTGTGGGGCACCATTGCGGTGGGCCTGTTCTCCACCGGTGCCAACACCGAGCATGCCGGCCTGTTCTACGGCGGCGGCGTGACACAGCTGGGCACCCAGCTGTTGGGCCTCATCACGGTGGACGCCTACGTTGTCATTGTGATGTTCATCATCTTCAAGATCATTGACAAGACCATCGGCCTGCGCGTCCCCGCGGAGGTGGAGATCGACGGCCTGGACATCCACGAGCACGGCCTGGCTTCCGCTTACGCCGGTTTTGCCATCTCGGATGCCAATGCAGCCGCCATGGTGCCCAACGAGAACACCGACCTGGGTGAAGACGACGTGACCAGGGCCAGCGACCGCCAGATCAGCGCCGCCGTTCCGGTGGTGCGGGAGCCTGTGATCCAGGATGGCGTGTACGACACCGGTATGCACAAGGTGTCCATCATCGCAAAGCTGTCCAAGTTTGACCAACTCAAGACCGCCCTCAACGATCTGGGCGTCACCGGCATGACCGTGACCCAGGTCATGGGCTGCGGCCTGCAGAAGGGCACCACCGAGAAGTATCGCGGCGTGCCTGTGGACAGCACCCTGCTGCCCAAGATCAAGGTGGAGGTCATCGTGTCCAAGATCAGTGTGGATTCGGTGGTGGAAGCTGCCAAGAAGGCGCTGTACACCGGCCACATCGGCGATGGCAAGATCTTTGTCTACAACGTGACCCGCGTGGTCAAGATCCGCACCGGCGAAGAGGACTTTGCCGCGCTGCAGGACGTGGAGTAAGCTCCGCGGCATCTCCATGGGCCTTGGCATTGCGCCCACCCGGTTCACGGTGCCGGAGTTCCCGGCGGGGAATGACTGCGCTGGCAGAAATTTCACACCGGTGTCCCTTGATTTTTTGGGTCGGACGTGCTACAATCAGCGTAGTTTCATCCTGTTTAAAACGTTGATGCGGACAAACCGAGGTCCCGCGCTCCATGCCGCAGAGAGGGCTGCCCCGCAAGGGTGCTGCAAGCAGCCTGCCATGTGCCGGACTTCTACCACCGCAGAGTGCAGAGGCGAACCTCTGCCGGGCGTGCCCGTTACAGCACAGCGAGAGGCGCTGCCCGGGCCGGGCGGCGCAATTCGGGTGGAACCGTGGAACGCTGTGGACTTTTTCAGGCGCTTCATCCCGTTGGTAAATGCGGGATGAAGCGCTTTTTTGTTATCTGTTTTATCTGTCAAAGGAGAATGCAACCATGAAGATCATCTATAAGGACGGCCATGTGGACGAGTGCCCGCAGGACCAGGAACTGCACGTCATCCGCCATACCGCAGCCCACATCATGGCACAGGCCATCAAGCGCCTGTACCCGCAGGCGGACTTTGCCTTCGGCCCCGCCACCGAGAACGGCTTCTACTACGACGTCGATCTGGGCGACCAGAAGCTGAGCGACGAGGATCTGGCCAACATCGAAAAAGAGATGCGCAAGATCGTCAAGGAGAACCTGCCCATCAAGCCCTTCATCCTGCCCCGTGCCGAGGCCGTGAAGCTGATGGAAGAGCGCAAGGAGAACTACAAGATCGAGCACATGGCTGACCTGGCCGACGAGACCGAGTTCAGCTTCTTCCAGCAGGGCGAGTATGTGGATATGTGCATCGGACCTCACCTGACCTACACCAAGGCCCTGAAGGCCTTCAAGATCACCCAGCAGTCCGGCGCATACTGGAAGAACGACAAGGAAAACAAGATGCTGACCCGTATCAATGGTGTGGCTTTCCACAATCAGGAAGAGCTGGACGCCTGGGAGAAGGAGCAGCAGGAGGCCCGTGAGCGCGATCACCGCAAGATCGGCAAGGAGATGGGCCTGTTCATGACCGATGACCTGGTGGGCCGCGGCCTGCCCATGTTCCTGCCCGCAGGCTACACCGTCTGGCAGGAGCTGGAGAACTATATCAAGGCCAAGGAGCGTGCACGCGGCTACCTGCACGTCATGACCCCCTGCATCGGCACCGTGAACCTGTACAAGACCTCCGGCCACTGGGATCACTACCGTGAGAACATGTTCCCCGCCATGGAGATGGAGGGCGAGAGCTATGTTCTGCGCCCGATGAACTGCCCCCACCACATGATGATCTACGCAAATCGTCCCCATTCTTACCGTGACCTGCCCATGCGCATCGGTGAGATCGCCCACGATTTCCGTTACGAGTCCTCCGGCACCCTGAAGGGCATCGAGCGCGGCCGTCACTTCTGCCAGAACGACGCCCACCTGTTCTGCACCCCGGAGCAGATCAAGAGCGAAGTGGCCGACGTGTGCAACCTGATCTTTGAGACCTACAAGGACTTCAACATCACCGATTACCGCTGCGTGCTGAGCCTGCGCGACCCCGCCGACAAGAAGAAGTACCACGACGATGACGCCATGTGGAACCACGCCGAGAACGCTCTGCGTGAGGTGCTGACCGAGCTGGGCATCCACTTCACCGAGGAGATCGGCGAGGCTGCTTTCTACGGCCCGAAGCTGGACGTGAACGTCAAGCCCGCCGTGGGTGCCGAGTACACTCTGTCCACCTGCCAGCTGGACTTCTGCCTGCCCGCCAAGTTCCACCTGACCTATGTGGACAAGGACGGCACCGAAAAGACCCCTGTGGTGCTGCACCGCGCCATCCTGGGCTCTCTGGACCGCTTCATGGCTTACCTGATCGAGGAGACCAAGGGCAAGTTCCCCACCTGGCTGGCTCCCGTGCAGGTCAAGGTGCTGCCCGTGTCCGAAAAGACCCTGGACTACGCCCAGGATGTTACTGAGAAGCTGGTGGAGGCCGGTGTCCGTGTGGCACTGGACGACGACAACCAGAAGATCGGCTACAAGATCCGTGCCGCACAGCAGGTGGACCGTGTGCCCTACATGCTGGTGCTGGGTGCCAAGGAAGCCGAGGCCGGCAACATCTCGGTGCGTGACCGCAAGGGCGAGACCACCACGATGGAGCTGGATGCCTTCATTGCCAAGGTGACCGACGAGATCAAGAACCGCACCTACAACGCCTGATAAAGGCTCATAACAATGCAGAGGCCCCTGTTCCGGTTGGAACAGGGGCCTCTGCTGCATTTATCGGAGAAAAATAGGGAACGTCAGGCGGTCTCGCTCTGGGTGCGCTGCACGCTCTTTACGGCCAGTGCCTTGGCGGGCTTCATCAGCAGCACGCACACGCCGTTGAAGGCCAGCGAGCCGAGGATGTAGGTGGCAAAGAACAGCGGCAGGTTGGCCGCGAAGGTCTCGGCGTCGATGCAGGCCACCGTGAGGTAGGCAAAGCCCACATTGTTGAGCACCTTGGGGGCGTAGGGGTGCAGGATGATCAGCACGAACAGCACGACGGCCAGCGGGATGAGGAAGCCGAAAAAGCTGCCCAGCACCGGGGTGAGGAAGGTGATGGCCAGCAGGGCGATCACGGTGAACACCATGCCCACCAGACCGCCCAGCTCCACCGAGACGAAACGGTCCTTGATGTCGCCCTCCATGGTGAACAGCATGATGTTGCTGAGGAAGATGAGCCAGCTGTACGCAAAGCCCACCACATGCAGGATGGAGTTGACGATGAGGATCCAGACCAGCAGCATCAGGCGGAAGTAGAGCAGGAAACGCTTGGTGACGGCTTCATTCATGAGAATATCCCTCTTTCTTGATGATCGGAAAGTGTTTCTTGACAAGTAAAACTGGAAATTGACAGGTAAAACTTGCACTTAATGAAGCGAGTATACACGAAAGTGAAGCTAAAAACAAGACTTTGACAAGAATAAATTGCATATTTTGGAAATTTACGCTTGCGAAACTGTGCGCGGCCCCGCAGAACGGCCTGCGGCGGCCTCTTTGCACTTGCTCCGGAAGTGCAAAGGGAGTATAATAAAAGCGTGGAATTCCCACCGCGCAGGCGGTGTTTGCGAAACAGAGGAGGAACTTGTTATGAACAAACCGGTACTGGTCGTGATGGCGGCCGGCATGGGCAGCCGTTACGGCGGCATGAAGCAGATCGACCCGGTGGGCCCCAACGGCCAGGTCATCGTGGATTATTCGCTCTACGACGCCCGCCGCGCAGGCTTCGAGACCGTGATCTTTGTCATCAAGCACGAGATCGAGGATGCCTTCAAGGCCGCCATCGGCGACCGTGTGGCCAAGGCCATGAACGTGAAATACGCTTTCCAGCAGCTGGAAGAGCTGCCCGCAGGCTACACCGTGCCGGAAGGCCGGGTCAAGCCCTGGGGCACCTGCCACGCCGTGCTGGCCGCCAAGGACCTCATCGACGGCCCCTTTGCGGTGATCAACGCCGATGACTACTACGGCCCCGAGGCGTTCCGGGTGATGTACGATTACCTGTCCACCCACGAGGACGGCAGCTATTACGACTACTGCATGGTGAGCTACCTGCTCCGCAACACGGTGTCGGAGAACGGCAGCGTGGCCCGCGGCGTGTGCGTGACCAACCCGGACGGCACCCTGCACAGCGTGACCGAGCGCACCCGCATCGAACCCTATGCAGACGGCGTGCACTACACCGAGGACGGCGGCGCAAGCTGGACCGACCTGCCGGGTGATACCCCTGTGAGCATGAATCTGTGGGGCTTTGGCAAGAGCTTCCTGGACGAGGCCGAGAACCGCTTTGCCGCATGGCTGGACGCAAATCTGCCGACCAACCCGCTCAAGTGTGAGTATTTCCTGCCGCTGGTGGTCACCGAACTGATCGAGGAAGGCAAGGCAAAGATCCAGGTGCTGCGCAGCACCGACAAGTGGTACGGCGTGACCTACCGCGAGGATAAGCCGCTGGTGGTGGAGGCCATTGCCCGCAAGACCGCCGAGGGCCAGTACCCGGAAAACCTCTGGGCATAAATTGAACCGAAAACAAGGCCGGTAAGAAAAGCCGAAACAAAGATAAGCACCACGGAATATCGCCTTATAAAAAATCTGACATCAGACGGTGAAATTCCCTTTGATCTGCGAAAAAGATAACGCTTTTTAAAAGAAAATACAATGCTTTTCATAAAATACATTCCTCTCATTGGTTGTCCGTTAAAATATATGAGGAATGTATTCATTTTATGTTAAGGCAAAATTATTTGCCAAGCTCCTCTGCCCTCTTTGTACAAGCGTCCATGCCGTCAAGAACAGCCTCATAGAAACCGTGTTCTTTAAGCTTATCCATAGCGGCAATTGTTGTGCCTCCCTTTGAGCAAACCCGGTCTATGAGTGTTTCAACAGGCTCACCGCTGTCACGGAGCATTGCTGCCGAACCCTCAAGAGTTGCACAGACAAGGTTCATGGCCTTGTCATAGTCGATTCCGCAATTCTTTGCGTAATCAGCCATAGCCTTTGCAAAAAGATAAATATAAGCAGGGCTGCTGCCGTTTACCGCAATTATTTCATTCATATGGCTTTCGTCAATATATTCACAAACACCGCTGCCTGCAAACATATTGTAAACGATTGTTTTGTCATCATCGCTGATATTCTCAGACGGACAAAGGGCTGTTGCACCCTTTTTGAGCAAGAGAGGCGTATTAGGCATAACCCTTACAACAGGGCAGTCACACTCAAGACCTTTTCTTACATATGCAATAGATATGCCTGCGGCAATTGATACTACGGTTTTGGCTGTTGTAATGCTGTTTTTGAGGGACTCAAGAACTTCGGGATAATTCTGCGGCTTGACTGCAAGAACAACAATTGAGCTGTTCTTTGCAATTTCATCGGCAGATGTCATTACATTTGCACCCATATTTTTCATAGCGGCACACTTTTCTTCGCTTACATCAAAAACATTGATAAAATCAGCCTTGCCGTCGTTTTGCGCCATAAGACCTTTTATAATGGCTGTTGCCATATTGCCTGCGCCTATGAAACCTATTTTTTTCATTTTAAGACCTTCTTTGCAAAAATTAATATCAGATACCGAAACTCGGGTTTGAGTAACATGAGAAATGGAAGTTGTGATAATTGTGCTGACCGTCACGGTCATAATCGCCGTAGAGGAATGTTTCCGCCTCGTCAACTCTTCTGTACAAAAGTCCCCAATAGCAAGAACCTGCCGCATGGTGATACTGCAAAAGTGCATCAATAAGGTTCTGCTTATTGACATTATTCAAATCTCTTGAACCGCCCGAAGCAGAAACATAGTCCTTGTGGATATATCCTGTTGTGCCGTTTGAAAGCTTAACTTTATACCAGTTTGTGTTATAACGCTTGCCGTCAACAAATTTAAGTTTTGTTCCGTAGTTCATACGGGTAACAACGGAGTAGTTAGTTCCTGCACCTCTTCTGAGGTTTACATCTGAACCTGTAACCGTACCCGAAGCGCCTGCTTTGATAGTACCACTTGAACCTGTGTTCAAGAGAACAGACTGAAGTTCGGAATCATTGTAGAACACACCGCTGCCTACATTGTATGCAAAGCACACAAGTGCGTCAAACTGTCGCTGATTGAACTTTATACCGTTATTTACAAGGTAGGAATTTGTTGTGGTGGTATATCCGCCCTTGTTCACGGTCTGGCAAAGATAAGCATATGCCTGATTTGAAGTTATGTTGTTGTAGAACTGTTCGCCTGAAATTACAACCTTACCGTAACCGAGTGTAGGATCGGTTGTAATGCTGTCTGCTGTGACTTTCGAGAGAAATCCCTCATAGTTTGCAATAAGCTTGATTACCTCGTCACTCGCTCTGCGCTCGGCACAGGCTGTGGTGGTTTTATTGGTTGTTGAGGTTACAAACACCTCGCCCTCACCGCCGCCTGCCGTGGTGTAATACTTTGATTCGGTTTTAAATTTAGAATATGCCTTAACAGACCATTTGCCTGATTTTGAAAGCTTTTGTGTACCTGTCCAGATATAGGAGTTACCGTCTTTAACCTTGCTTGTTGCGGTTACCTTATAAGAGGTTGAACCGTTTGTAACTACAAAATACACGCCTACCCTGCCTGTGTCGGTAATAGCCTTAAAGCTTACATTTGAATTAAGCGGAGCGGAGTTTGGTGACGCATAGCAGAAACGCACGCTTTCCCTCGGCATAACATGGATAAGACAGGTTGCCGCACCGTATGATGTTGAGGCAGTGATTGTTACATAGCCCTTGCCTACCGTGTCAACTACACCGTTCTTAACTGTTGCGATTTTCGTATTTGAACTTGACCATGTGACACCGCTTGTTCTTGATTTCAAAAGCATTGACTTCTGCCACGGAAGATTTACATTGCTGTTGGATATATTTACAGATGAGCCGGATTTTACGGTAATTTTGCAGGTTGCAGAATGCGAACCGCTTTTCGCAGTAATTGTTGCAGAGCCTGCTTTCTTGGCTGTTACAATACCACGAGAGTCAACGGTTGCAACGCCTGTATTTGAGCTTGACCATGAAACACTTCCGGACGCTGTTGCAGTAATTGCAAATCTGTTGCCTGTGAAAATTGATTTGCTTGATACGGAAAGCTTAACAGATGAACCTGATGACGGTTTTGCGGTTGTAGGCTGAGTCGTCGTAGGCTGTGTCTGACCGTTCATCTTAACATAGTCTTTTTTTACATAGCCTGTTTTTGAATTTGATTTAAGCTTAATATTATACCAATCATTGTTATAAAGCTTTGTGCTTACAAAAGTAACCTTTGTATTTACTCTCATACAATCAACAACCGAATAGCTTGTACCGGCACCGCTTCTGAGATTTACATAATCGTCTGTTATATAACCGCTTACAGTTGACGCTGACGCAGTCGGCTGAGTTACAGGTTTGGTTGCCTTTGTTGTAGGTTGGGTTGCCTTTGTTGCAGGTTGGGTTGATCTGTTCATTTTTACATAGTCTTTCTTTATGTAACCTGTTTTAGCAGTTGAAGTAACCTTAACCTTATACCAGGCGGAGTTGTAGAGTGAAGTGCTAACAAAAGTAAGCTTAGTATTCTTTCTCAGGCAATCAACAACAGAATAATTTGTGCCTGCTCCTCTTCTGAGATTTACATAATCATCAGAAACATAACCTGTTACGCTTGATGCCGTTGCCGAAGAACTTACGGCAACATATTCCTTTGTAACATAGCCTGTCTTTGAATTTGATTTAAGCTTGATTTTGTACCACTTTGAGTTATAGAGCTTTCCGTCAACAAAAGTAAATTTTGTGTTCTTTGCCATACAGGTTATAACCGAATAATTCGTGCCTGCACCGCTTCTCAGATTTACATACGACGCATTTATATAGCCTGATGCGCCTGCTGATACGCTTGCGGAAACCTCCTCAGTTGATTGAGCCGCATTAGCCGAAAATGCAGTTATTGCAACAGCACCTACCGATACTGCCATAAGAACCACAAGGGCAATGCAGACTATGCGGACAAACAATTTTTGCTTTTTCATTTAAGTACACCTTCTCAAAACTTCTTTGAATTATAATTACTTGTGAAAATTACCAAATATTTTTCCTCTTAATCTGCGAACATACTGCATAACAAATACGGTAATTGCATAATCATAGAGCAAAAAGAAAATATTTCCGGCAATCAAAAATGCCCACGGAACATAAAAACCGAAAACGGTAAATTCATCTGTCGGAATTGACAACAGCCATGTTGCGGCAAAGAACGAACCGATGGCGGCAACATTAAATACCGCAAACTTAAGTATGTATTGAACTGCCCTGTTTTTGATTTTAAATTCAAAAGCACCCTTTAAAATCGGATAATAGCCGAAAAGTGCAATGAAATATATAACAGCCTCTTTATCGCCGGCAAGGAGCGTTGAAAGCACGGCAGTTACACAAAACACACCGATTGCCCATCCATAGCCGTATTCAACAACTATGCAGGAAATGAGAATTCCTGCAAGACAGGGCAAAGCGTATGTTCCGATTGGAACAAGAGATGTCATCATCATAAAAACGAGTGAGAGCGCCGCAATAATTCCGCAAACCGCAATACGCATTGTCCCCTTTTTGATACCGTTTTTCTTCATATTAACATCCCATTCTGCAACAATCACACAAGCAGTTTGCACACATCATTCCTGCACAAACATCGCAGAAGGATGAGCCTGTTGCGTTAGGATTTGTTTGAGTATAACCGCCGTAGTTGTATGCTCTCTGGCTCTGCATATTGTTAAGAGCGGCTCGGTATTCCGTGTTGTTGGGGTCCATATTGCACGCAGTTGTGAAATATGAAAAAGCCTGTTCAGACCAACCTCTGCGGTATGCAATCATGCCCTTGAGATAATGCCATTCTGCGGTTCTCATTGACTGTGCTGTGTTTTCAAGAATCTGATCGGCCTGATCAAGAAGTCCTCTCTGAATGTAAATTCTTACATTGTAGAACTGTGAGCTTGAAGAATTTGCGTTATAGGACGAACTGCCTGTTGAACCTGTACCCTTACCCTTCTGACGCATCTGATTAATCATATCGTATGCCTCATTAATCTCCTTCATTTTCTGCTCCGCAACATCCGCAAGAGGGCTGTCGGTGTAGTTATCGGGATGATATTTTTTAGCAAGGTTTCTGTACGCTGCTTTTACTTCTTCATCGGTAGCTGTTTCAGACACACCGAGAACCTCATAAGGATTATTCATTATTGACCTCCGTATCAAGTTTGCTTGTTACTCTGTTTTGTGATGCAGGGAATCCCAAAAGCATCATATTATCTAAAATTCCCTTAAAATCGGTAAAGTTCAAAAGATTGTAGGCATCATATGCCCTTGCAAGTGACTGATTCAGCACCGCTTTTATAAAATCCGATGATTTTACCTCACCTGTTTTCTTGTTTACAAACGGATTAAATCCGTTTGATTTGATATCTTTTTCTATATCATCTGCGGCATCGACAAGATAAATCCACCTGCCGATATGATAGCCGAATTCATAGAGAACTCTTTTTTGAATTTCATCGTGAGCCTCAGCCGACAATACAGCAGCGAGCATTAATGCCGTTGGATGAGCCGACATATCTACAGACGGCTTTTCAGAATGTTCTGCATCATACTGCATTTTCATCATATCAGAAACCGCTTTGTCCATATCGGGATACTTATCTGCCGCCTTTTTCCTCTGATGAGAAAAGAAAGGCTTTATGATTCTGCACAACAGCTTTTTAAAAAATCCGCTGTCCTGAATATCATCAATGATTTTATAATAAACCGATATCATTGAAAATGCGGCAGCCTTTCTGTATGCGTCACCCGAATCTGTTGCAAACTTGCATTTTTTAAGAGGATTACAGGTGCATCTGCCGTCTTTAAAGCCTTTGCATGAACGGTTAAGCGACATTAAAAGCATTGCATAAAATGTGCAGTCATAGCTTAGCGTAAATCTTGTAAACACGGAGTAATCCTTACCCATTTGCCTGCAAAGACCGCAATACACAGCCTTATAAGCCTCGGATTCACGAACAAGCAGTTCGCTCTTTTGAATCTGCAAATAACCAAACACGGATTTTCTCCTTTATACAATAATACATAGTATATTGTACAACAAAACAGAGTTAAAAGCAACAGAATAACGGTATATTCTTTGGATAATCAGCCAAAATGAGCTTATTAACGGGAAATGTTGCAAAAATTTTCTTCTCATATTATAATCATAGTGCAGATGTTCTCTTCTGTTAAGAATTGAATGTCAGAAATTATTTGCAAAACTAAAAAGGAATTTGCATATTATGAATGTTTACGATTTTGACAAAACGATTTACTATGGGGACTCAACAGCCGACTTCTATTTATTCTGCCTTAAAAGGCATAAAAAAATACTCACTCTTGCCCCATCGCTTTTGGGAGCATTTTTAAAATTCTATGTATTCAAAAAAGGTACAAAAACTGATTTTAAAGAAAAAATGTACAGATTTCTTACCTATTGCGATACTGAAAAGGATGTAAATGATTTCTGGAAGGAATACATAGGAAATATAAAACCGTTTTACCTTAAGCAAAAGAAAGATGATGATGTAATTATTTCGGCGTCACCCGAATTTTTGCTGAAACCCGTTTGCAAAAGGCTCAAAATAAAAAACCTTATGGCATCAAAGGTAGATATGCACAGCGGAAAATATTCGGGTGTAAACTGTCACGGCAAGGAAAAGGTAAAGCGATTTTATGAGGCTTTTCCTAACGGAAAAATTGACAATTTTTATTCGGACAGTTACAGTGATTCGCCGCTTGCGGAGATTGCAGAAAAAGCTTTTATGGTTGACGGCGACAAGGTTGAAGGTTGGATATTCTTTAAATAATTTTTACGGAACAGAAATCTGTTCCGTATTTTTATTTTTTCGGGTTGCCAAAACATTGGACCGTGTTTGTGTCCGACAAGTGTTTCAGCGATTTTACCTGTTTAAATAGAAAAATTGCTATATGTCATACTTCCGTCCTCGCCAATGCGGCTTGTTCATCGTCATACTTTCATCAACGCTCTCCCTAAAAACAGTTGATTTCTTCTATCCACTTTTATTTTTACGGTTACTCTCTCCCCGTCATATTCACTAATACAAATTGATATAACGGTAACTTGCGAGTGACGGTGATTGCTATATGTCATACTTCCGTTCTCACCAATACGGCTTGTTCATCGTCATACTTTCATCAACGCTCTCCCTAAAAACAGTCCACCGGACTGTTTTCTTAACGGTCGCTTTCAAGTCCCGTCATCGCTTGCTTGCAAAATAGAAAAGACTTGATACACAAGGTATCAAGTCTTTTCTATGGTGCGAGTGACGGGACTTGAACCCGTACGTCGTGAAACACACGCCCCTCAAACGTGCCTGTCTGCCTATTCCAGCACACTCGCATTTATTAGATTTTTGTCGGTTTCTCAACTCAACAATCAAGATTATATCATAAGGTATTCAACTTGTCAACACATATTTGAAAGTTTTTTCAATTTTCTTACATAATTTTTTCTCTATCTGCAAAAAACGCATAAAAACTGAAACTTTATGCTTTTACAAAAATGACATCGGGATAGGCTGTATCCCGACATCATCCTATTTTCTGGCAATCAGCCGAGAATTTTTTCTGCAACTTTTGGCAATTCATCGAACGAACTGATTGTATATTCGGGATTTTCCGTTGTGCCGAATCCGTATGATGCAAACACGAACGGTATTTCTGCATCTTTGGCGGCAAGCTGATCACCGATTGTATCGCCGAGATACACAGCCTTATCAATGCTGTTACGCTCCATAACAAGCTTTATATTCTCTCCCTTTGTCAGATTTGTTCTGCCCGACATTTCAAAATCGGAGAAATATTTTTCAAGCTTATGAGCAAACAAAAATGCCTCTATATATCCGCATTGACAATTGCTGATTATGGCGAGAAAATAATTCTTTGAAAGAATTTCAAGTGTACTTTCAAGATTATCATACAAATGACCGCCCGTTTTACGAAGTGACGGAATCTGTTCCGCACAACACTCCTTTACAATTGCAACCGAATTTTCAAGCGGAAGCTCAGGCAACATTATTGACGCAATCTGTTCAACCGTCTTTCCCATATAGCTGTTCATTTCTTCAAGTGTAATTTGCTTTGTTGTTTCTTTATGTTTTTTAAGAATATCGTTCCACACAGGCAAAATCACATCACAAGTGTGCCACAATGTGCCGTCAAGGTCAAATAAAACTGCTTTTTTCATAAATTCATATCTCCATATCAAATATGATTAACGGTTGCCCGTTGCCAAAACGATATTATCACAACGGATTTTGCTTGTCAAGGTATGGTGCTGTAGATATGTTGCTTTACCTGTGGGCGTTCGATAAACGCCCTACTGACTACAAATAAATTATGTGGTCAAAAAACAAGTCCCGTCATTATTCTCTAATACAAATTGATATAACAGTAACTTGCGAGTGACGGTGATTGCTATTTGTCAAACTTCCGTCCTCGCCAATGCGGCTTGTTCATAGTCATACTTTCATCAACGCTCTCCCTAAAAACAGTCCACAGGACTGTTTTCTTAACGGTCGCATTCAAGTCCCGTCATCGCTTGCTTGCATAAAATAGAAAAGACTTGATACGCAAGGTATCAAGTCTTTTCTATGGTGCGAGTGACGGGACTTGAACCCGTACGTCGTGAAACACACGCCCCTCAAACGTGCCTGTCTGCCTATTCCAGCACACT
>OJKY01001503.1_pt1 | contig 13990 bp, 10 predicted proteins | sample 1596571 | NCBI WGS metagenome assembly OJKY01 (sample SAMEA4350170, study PRJEB24818) | metagenome | biome: human; feature: gut; material: faeces | place: Denmark | collected 2013-09 | reverse complement strand
AGATAAAAGACAACAGTGAATCATTAGATTTCTTTGAAACTGTTTCACTTCCTTCCGAAGATGAGAAAACACGGAAAATCATTATGGATTTTCCCACAGTTTATATACATAACTGGAAAGACTCCGGTGATTTTGAGGTGTATGTAGGGGAGTCCAATAATATCTTTAAAAGAACACGCCAACACTATGATACAGCGAATGACAGAACACAATGGCAGAGTAAATTATTGGAAAAGGATTCCAGCTTGTTCATTATTGGACACGAACATTTTAATAAATCATTGACATTGGATATTGAAAATCGGTTAATGCACTATATGATGAGCGCTGATCATGTAAGGCATGTACATAATTTGAGAGATAATCCGCAGAAGGGTTATTACCCGATGGAAGAGCTGGATGAAATATTCAGTAAAATATGGAGAGGTCTTCGGAAGGAAAATAAGGAACTATTTCCCTCAGAGAGTGCAATTAAAGATTCGGCGATATATAAGGCTTCACCACTGCACAAGTTGACTGAGGATCAGGAAAATGCAAGAGAATTGATCATACAGAAAGTCACGGACGCTCTTTCTAAGGGAAAAACAAAGCAGCTGATCTTTATTGATGGTGAGGCAGGAACAGGTAAGACTGTTTTGAATAGCAGTACATTTTATGAATTATATTGCCGGGCAGAAGAAAATAAAACCAGTATACGATGCTATATGCTTGTAAACCATGATGAACAGATAAAGGTATATGAGCAGATAGCGGAGAGACTTGGATTAACAGAAAAATATGGAAATGTTGTCAGCAAGCCCACATCGTTTATTAATACCCATTCAGCAGATGATCCGGTAGATGTTGCATTTATAGATGAGGCACACTTATTGCTGACACAGGGTAAGCAATCTTATAGAGGAAAAAATCAGCTTCAGGATATCATAGAGCGGGCAAGAGTTACTGTGGTGATGTTTGATGAATATCAGATACTCACGACGGAACAGTTTTGGGAAGCACAGATTTTGGAAAAGTACCGAAAGCAGGCAGAAGCAACCAATAATCACATTATATTGGATAAACAGCTTCGGATGCAGGCAGGTCCGGAAACGATGGACTGGATCGATTCGTTTACAAAAAGAAACGAGATCAAAAAACTTCCGGAAACAGTTGATGGATATACAATCAAGGTTTTTGATGATCCGGAACAACTGGATCTGGAAATTACGGAAAAGGCAAAGAAAACGGATTCGGCATTATCACGTTTGATCGCAACTTATGACTGGGAATATAGTAGCAAAGCGAAAAGAAGATTTAGAAAATATTGGGAAGTAGAAATCGGAGCATGGCATAAACCCTGGAATAGAGAATTAAAGTCAGAACTTTCCCAAAAAGAAAAGAGACAGATTAAAGATTTAGCCTGGGCAGAACAACCACAGACAATCAATGAAGTGGGTTCTACTTTTACAATTCAGGGATTTGATTTAAATTATGCCGGAGTTATTCTGGGACCTTCTGTTAAATACAGAAATGGAAAAGTAATATATGACCCCGAAAAAAGCTGTAATGATAAGGCGATTCAAAACAGAACATTATCAGATGGTTCAAAACAAAAATTTGGAGAAATATTGATTCAACATGCAGTTCGTGTTTTGATGACCCGTGGTGTAAATGGAATGTTTATTTATGCTTGTGACGATGAACTTAGAGAGGCATTAAAAAGGGCAACCCAAAGAGGAGAGACAAAGTAAATATGAAACAGGAAACGATAGACAGAATCAGAAAATTCACAGAGGATAGAGACTGGGATCAGTTTCATTCACCGGAAAACCTTGCAAAATCAATTGTAATTGAGGCAGCAGAGCTTTTGGAATGCTTTCAGTGGTCTGATAAAGACTATGATTTACAGCATGTAAAAGAAGAACTTGCGGATGTTATTGTATATAGCCAGAATTTGCTGGATAAGCTGGGGCTGGATGCGGATGAGATCGTAAATATGAAGATGGATCAGAACGAGGCGAAGTATCCGGTGGAGAAGGCAAAGGGAAGTGCGGCAAAGTATGACAAGCTGTAGATGAGTATTATGGGAGGGATTCAAGTGTTTTTTTCAGAATATTATGGAATTGATTCTTCTGTAGTGGAGCATTATGGTGCTGTTGATATATCTTTTGTTTGTGACATTCCATTGTTCATTGATCCAATGTTGATATTCAATAGCGAAAAAGAGAAATATAAAAAGCTACATGAAGAAATAATAAAGTATTTTCATTTCTTATATCAAAAAGCATGTGACGGCTTATCAAATAAAGAGTTGAAAGCGTGGTTTGAATTCAATGAGGTTCCTAATAATTGGTTAGGGTATTCAATGTCAGGAAATAAGGGAGCTGCATTGGGAAAACAATATGCAAGATTTTTGTATAAAAACATAAGGTTTGCAACAAATACAAATAATATTACTAAATCGAATCATATTGAAAAGATTATGCTCTTGTATGAAGGAAGTGGTAAGGATAAAATTAGTGATTTGACAGTAAACTTAATAAAGGGCTTTTTATGCAGTTACACAGAAGAATTTGCAAGAAAATATCTTGATAAAAAGTACATAAAAAAGTTTCATGTTGAAAAAGCATACTTTAATTATGAAACAGAAAGCTTTGTGAGTAAAGAGTACGAACTACCATATATAACTAGTGAAAAAGGTAAGAAGGAATATGTATTATTAACTCCTAAAGATATCCTGAGAGAGGATGAACCGGCGATTAATCGAAAAGATTTTCTTGACAGTTATGATGATGTAAGAAGCATGATAGATAATGATTCATTAAGAGCATACGTTAATAATTATATTGCCAAAGCAATTCTTGAATATGAAGATAATCAAAAAAGAAATAAGAGAAGTGTCAACGAGCGTAGTGTTAAAAAAATAGAGAAAGATGCATTTAAGGAATTAGCAAAAGAATATCCTGAATTATATGACTATTATATAAAGTATGTAGAGAATAATCCAGAACAAGTAAGCAAACTTGCACATGAGGAATGTACAGAAGAATTGGAAAAATTCTACAGTAACTCAAAGATACTTATAGCAAAAGTAATTGATGAAGGTTATGTTATTCAAGAAGATATCGAAGCAAGAGAAGAAGCAAAAAATAGATTGAAATTTTTTAAGCACATTATAGAAGAATGTGATGGATATTTAGCTTTATATTACAATGGAAAACAGATTGCAAAAGAAAAAGATATTCAAAGATTATTTAGGTTTGTATGGTATGGAACTTCGTATAAGGTAGATGCAGAACCTAATAATGGAAGAGGGCAGGCTGATTTTATTGTATCAAAGGGAATGAATAATCAAAATATTATTGAGTTTAAATTGGCTAGTAATAGTAGTTTAGGACATGTATTTACGCAAATAAAAACATATGAGGCGGCTAATTGTACGGATGGAAGTTTGGTTGTTATCTTTTATTTTACAGAAGAAGAAAAAAGATTTGCAGAAAAAGTCATTGAAGATTCAGGGTATAAATCGGCTATTGATGAATCGATTTTTTTGATAGATTGTAGAAAAGATAATAAGAAATCTGCGTCAATTGCTTGAAATATTCTATAAGTAAGAAAAACATTTTTACTACTAAGTAATAATAACAACTTGCTAAATCTTGCCTTGAATTGCTAACTTCCCACATTTCAGAGCAAAATCATGATTGCTACGAGGTTTCTGAATGTCTTCTAAAGATGAGGCAATCTAGTGCAAAAATGAGGAACACATAATGACTCAATATAGTGAAAAATCTTATAAAATGGCGTCAGATAATACCAAGTATAATGATGCCGGAAAAGCAGTAATATTAGAAAATGATGAGTGGCGTGATGAGAAAGAATGGGATGAAGTATTTGGGCTGATGCAGAATGAACAGAAAAACCCTTAGTAGTAAGAAGTTCCCTTTTACTACCAATTTTACTACTAACAGGTAGTAATAATTTGCTCATTCTTGCTCTGATTTGCCACAATCTGTAATTTCAGAGTAAACTACACGAAACCCAGAAACCCTTGCAAAACAGGGCATTCTGGGGCAAAACAAGGAGAAACATAACAATGATAAAAATATTATTTGTGTGCCACGGCAACATTTGTCGTTCCCCCATGGCAGAATTTGTTATGAAAAAATTGGTATCCGACGCAAATTTTGCCGATCACTTTCAGATCGCCTCTGCTGCCACCAGCACGGAGGAGATCTGGAATGGCATCGGGAACCCGGTCTATCCGCCGGCGAAGGCGGAGCTTACCAGGCACGGGATCTCCTGCGAAGGGAAGCGGGCCCGGCAGGTGACGAGAGCGGATTATGCGGAATATGATTATCTGATTGGTATGGATGGTGCGAATATCCGCAACATGCTGCGGATATTCGGGGGAGATCCGGAGGGGAAAGTAGCGAAGCTCTTGTCCTATGCCGGCTCGGAGCGGGACATTTCGGATCCGTGGTACACGGGAGAGTTTGGGACGACCTACAATGATGTCCTGGAAGGCTGTACCGCATTCCTTCGATATTTACAACAAAACGGAAGAATCGACATGTAAGCTGACACTTCCAACATAGTGCACATGACAACAATGTCATGCCTGAAAAATTCACAGAATCACCACATTTTTCTCACAATTCCATCGCAGATGACCTTTATCATAAGAGACAGATAAGGGGAAGTAAATATTCACAAGTTTTTTAAGGAATGAATGGAACAGGAGGAATGAGAATATGAGAAGATGGAATTTACCCCAGGTGAATACAAAAGTAATGTGTGCAGTGTTGACAGCTGCTATGGTGATGACGGGATTTACGGCATGCGGAGGAACAACATCTGCGGGTACGGAGAGCGTAGCAAGTGAATCAGCAGAACAGAAGGAGACGATCGCACCGGAGAGTACGACGGAGAGCGGTGAAGAGAAGGTGGAATCTTATCTCGGCCAGATCACTGCCATTGATGGCAATGTGATCTCCATTGCGCTGGCAGAGAAGCCGGAGACTCCGGATGGAGAAACACCAACTGGAGAAAAGTCTGACGGTCAGGCACCGGACGGCAACGGAGGCACTCCTAATGGAGAAGCACCTGCTGGTGAGGTACCCAGTGGGGAAAAGTCTGATGCTCAGGCACCGGACGGCGAAAAACCTACTGGAGAATCCTCGGACGGTCAGAAACCCGAGAAAGATATGTTAGATGAGATGACCTTAACTCTCAGCGGAGATACTATGACTATCACAGTCAATGACGATACGATCATTACGATTGACGGAGAAGATGCCACTCTGGATGAACTTCAGGTAGGTGATACCGTATCCTTCTTCCTGGATGGTGAGGTCGTGACTTCTTTAAGTGTAGGTATGCCGGAGCCGACACAGTCTAAGCAGGCTCCGGAACAAAAGTAAGCTGCCGCATAAGCATGGTACCGAGAATCTCTGCCATTTCTTCCGGGGACTGGGGATCGGATTCTTTCAGCCAGGTCTCTACGACACCGACACAGCCGGTGATAATGAAGGAGCAGAGATATTCATAATTAGCATCGGATTGCGCACTTTCCAGAACCTGGAGAGTGCGCTTTTCAATCTGATCTTTCAGGCGATTGACGAAAGCCAGATCCCCATGAGGGCCGATCATGACCTTGGCCAGATCCCTGTTTCGGTCCAGAAAATGGAAGAATTCCAACAACGGCCCCTGAGAGGCCAGAGAATTGGTAACGACCGGTTTCTGCTCCATGATTTCATTAAATTCCAGGAACATTTCATCCTCGATTTTATGGAGCATATCGTAGATATCATCATAATGCAGATAAAAGGTTCCGCGGTTGATATCCACCAGTTCAGTCAGCTCCTTGACGGAGATATCCTGAATATCATGGGTTTCTAACATTTTTACCAGCCCCTGTAATAAGAGAGCTCTTGTCTTGCGCACACGGCGATCCATTTTTTCCATAAGACAATCCACCAGCCTTTCCGGGAAAAGAAGAAATCATTTCCTATATGTAATACAAATCTGAATTTTTTCTAAAATAATAGACGAACATCGCGAAAATGTCTAAAAATAAACAATCACAAAAAATCTGTAGCTTGCTTTTTCTTCCCCATTATTATATTTTGCATGTGGCAGAAAATCAACACAAGTTCATTAAATGACATTAATACAATTTCTCATCTTTGTAGTAAGTCTTTACAGATGTTCAAAAACATTTTAAACTAGAGGTGTATAAAATCAAATACATAAATAAGGGTACAAAGAGAGAAAAAGCAGGAGGGAACTATGGCAGACAACGCAGAAAAAGACAAAAAAGATAATTCCTTTATGATGAAACTTGCCACGCTCATTGTAGACAAACGAAAAGGATTTTATCTGATCTTTATTGTTTTATGCATATTTTGCGTATTATCCATGAACAGAGTCAAGGTTAATAACGATCTGACCACTTATTTGCCGGACACAACAGAGACCAGAAGGGGACTGGATCTGATGGATTCGGAATTTACCACGTATGGCTCCGCCCGGATCCTGATCTGTAACGTGACGTTTGACGAGGCACAGAAACTGGCAGATCAGGTGGAGGAGATGGACGGTGTCAGCATGTTGGATTTCGATGACACCGAGGATCATTATCATGACATGGAGGCTTTATTGTCTGTCACTTTTGATGAGGAAGCAGACACGGAAGCTACACAGCAGCATCTGGATGAGGTATTGGATGCATTGTCCGATTATGATGTTTACTATTCTTCCGATATCGGTCAGGAAGAGCGTGACGCGGATGACTTGAATAATGATATGATCGTCATTCTGTTGTTGGCAGCAGTGGTTATCGTAGCCGTATTGTTATTTACCTCTACGACTTATGCGGAAATCCCGGTTTATCTGACTACATTTATTGTGGCAGCTATTTTGAACAAAGGTACGAACTACTGGTTCGGAACCATCAGTTTTGTTACGAACTCCATCGCAGTGGTACTGCAGTTAGGTCTGGCGGTAGACTATGCCATCATTCTGGCCCACCGTTTTATGGAAGAACATGAGGACAAGGATGCCAGAGAGGCCGTGATCGTGGCTTTAAGTAAGGCAATCCCGGAGATTTCTTCCAGTTCCCTGACCACTATCTCCGGTATGGTAGCCATGATGTTCATGCAGTTTAGAATCGGTTATGATATGGGTATCATTCTGGCAAAATCCATTATTTTCAGTATGGTGGCCGTATTCTTCCTGATGCCCGGACTGTTGTTGACCTTTTCCAAGGCCATTGACAATACTCACCACAAGAGCTTCGTGCCGAAGATCACGGCGGTCGGTAAATTCTGTGTGGCTACCCGCTACATTATACCGCCTATTCTGATCGTAGGTGTTATTATAGCATTTTTCCTGTCCAATAAGGCAAACTACGTGTACGATACCAACACTCTGGAATCCAGTACTATGAGTGATAATAAATTTTCCGTCAGCATGGTAAATAAGGAATTCGGCATGGTGAACCAGCTGGCAGTCATTGTGCCGAACGGTGATTATGAAAAAGAGGCACAGACACTGAAAGCTCTGGAAAAGCTGGATGTGGTGAAATCCTGTCAGGGACTTGGCAATATCGAGGCCATGGACGGCTATATGCTGACGGATAAGCTGACCCCCAGGCAGTTTGCGGAACTGATCGATCTGGATATTGAAGTGGCGGATATGTTGTATTCGGCATATGCACTGGATCAGAGCGATTATGGTGCGCTGGTCAGTGGCGTCAGTGAATACGAAGTTCCGTTTATTGATATGTTCCTGTTCATTTATGATCAGAAAGAAAGCGGCAACATCACACTGGACGATGATCTGGAAGAAACTCTGACGGATGCTTATTCCCAGATCTGTATTGCGAAAGATCAGCTGCTGGGCGAAGACAATTCCCGATTTGTTCTGGAATTGAATGTTCCTTATGAGGGAGAAGAGACCACAGCAGCACTGGATCAGATCCGTAATACCGTGGCAAAGTTCTATAATATAGATGACATTCTGCTAGTCGGTAACGCCACCAGTGATAAGGATCTGGGCGATTCCTTCGCAACGGATAATACGATCATCACGGTGCTGACAGCATTGTTCGTTATGATCATCCTGCTGTTCACTTTCCAGTCCGCCGGTCTGCCGGTACTGTTGGTTGTAACGATTCAGGGTAGTATCTGGATGAACTTCTCATTGCCGTATCTGTTGAATGAAAATGTATATTTCCTGGGATATCTGGTAGTATCTGCGATCCAGATGGGTGCAACGATCGACTACGCTATCGTTATCACCAGCCGTTACATGGATCTGAAGACCTATATGCCGATCAAGGAAGCCGCCATCGAAGCACTGAACCAGGCGTTCCCTACCATTGTTACCAGCGGATCCATGCTGGTATCTGCGGGATTTATTATCAGCTATGTATCTTCCAATGCAGCGGTAGCGGCCATCGGACTGGCTCTTGGTCGTGGTACTCTGACATCTATTTTGTTGGTACTGCTGGCATTGCCGCAGACACTGCTGATCGGAGATATCATTATTCAGAAGACAGCATTTACACTGAAACGGGATCTGGCAAAGCCCTTGCCCTCCGCCGGAAGAATCCGTATGAACGGTCACATCAAGGGTTATGTCAATGGTGTGTTGGAGGGTGATTTCATCGGTGTCATTGATGGTGAGATGGGTGCGGTGGTGCGTCCCAAGGATACCGTGACGATGGAGGAGCGGGACGATGCCCCGGAAGAAAACTATCCCAGACTGGAAGCCCAGGAGCTGCCGGAGGATGAGACAGCCGGACAGAAAGCAACCGGAGCAGATACAGAAGCTGCGGATAAGAAAGCTTCGGATAAAGAAAAAACAGCAGAAAGCGAGGGAACAGAAGATGAACAGTAAGAGATTATTATGTTTCCTGCTGGGAGCAGCACTGATCCTGCAGACACCGGCCACCGCCTATGCAGCAGAAACTTTGACCTATGAGCAGTACAGAGGCGGCAGCGGTTATAGCAGCACGATAAAGGAGCAGGATTATGCAGTCATAGAGATCAGCACGGAGGAGGATCTGCGGAAACTGGTGGAGAACTGTGTACTGGACAGTTGGTCCAGAGATAAAAAAGTAGTGCTGCAGAACGACATTGTTCTGAGCATGACAGGTGAACTCAGTATTCCTACGTTTGCAGGAATCTTTGACGGCAGCGGTTTTACTATTTCCAATGTGAAACTGACCGGAGACGGTTCGGCAGTGGGATTGTTCCGCTATGTGCAGGAGGGAGCAAAAGTCCGCAACCTTACGGTCACGGGGGAAGTATCTCCCTCTGGAAGTCAGGATCAGGTCGGCGGTATCGTCGGTGTGAACTATGGCAGCATTGAAAATTGTAAATTTACCGGAAATGTGGTCGGTGATACGGATGTCGGCGGTATTGCCGGAGTCAATGCCGAGAGCGGAGAGATCCGTCGGTGTGAATCCTCCGGAAATGTGATCGGCAATCATTCCGCAGGCGGTATTGTGGGCAACAACCGCGGTATTCTGAATAACTGCAGCAACAATGGCAATATCAATACGTACAGCACGGAAGTGACTTATGATCTGGAAGATATCACCATGGACAATCTGGAGCAGATCAACAGTACCTCCAATGTGGCAGCTCATACGGACACCGGCGGAATCGCAGGTATTTCGGATGGTAAGATTTATTATTGCTCCAATTCCGGTGCCATCGGCTACCAGCACGTAGGCTACAATACCGGAGGTATCGTAGGCAGACTGCATCAGGGCTATCTGCAGAACTGCACCAACACCGGATATGTGCAGGGCAGAAAAGATGTGGGCGGTATCGTGGGTCAGATGGAGCCGTTCCTGGAAATCCAGTATCTCAGTGACAAGCTGAAGGAACTGGATACGGAGACAGACAAATTCCTGGATATGTTGGATGCCACCCAGAAAGATGTGAGCAGCTATAGCAAACAGGCATCCAGTATTGCCAAGAGTATCAGTTCGAACCTGAAAGATGCCAACAATGCGGGAAGTTCTCTGACCGGGACCGCTCATGATCTGTGGTATATTTACAATCAAGAGTTGAACGGCGTCAGCAACGATCTGAAAGTCCTGAATGACGATCTGAACAAGCAGGCGGATAATGACAAGAATAACGGCAACAGTCATGACGTTACCATCAGTGGAAATGATATTTGGAATGGTAACTGGGGTGGCGATGGCGATCATGACGTCAGTGGCGGAAACATTACCATCACCGTACCGGACGATACGGAGAGCTATAAATCGGCACTGAAAAAATTCGGAGAGAATGCCACCAAGCGTCTGGATAACATGACGAATGCTTCCACGGATCGCAGTGGCGGTATCAAAGATAATCTGGATACACTGAATGACAGGCTCGACAAGGCTTTTGACCAGTTGGGTCAGTTGGGGGATGTACTGGAAGCCGGGACAGACAGCACCAGTGCCCACATGGATGAGCTGATGGATCAGGCCAGAGTTCTGCGGAATCTGGTCAGCGAAATCCGGGATGATCTCTTCCGGTATGAAGGAATTTCTGTAGAAGATACTTCGGATGAGTCAGCCAGCAAGGAAGAGGTGAACCCCGGAGATCCCGATGCGGAGGATGACACCGCAGAACCGGAAGGAACCGAAGAAGCGCGCTATGATACTTCCAGCTTCCAGAAGGGAAAGGTCACCTTATGTGTGAACCGCGGTACGGTGGAAGCCGATACGAATGTGGGCGGTATCGTTGGACAGGTGGCAACGGAATACGATTTTGACCCTGAGGACGATATCACTTTAACCGGAACGGAGAGTTTCGATGTGGAGCAGACGGTCAAGGCAGTCATCAGAGACAGCCGCAACCTTGGAGACGTGACCGGTAAAAAAGACTATGTCGGCGGTGTGGTCGGTAAAGCAGAATATGGCGCAGTCATTTCCTGTGAGTCTTATGCACCCGTAGAGAGTACCGGAGGCAGCTATGTGGGAGGAATTGCCGGATCTGCCAGCTATGCGATCCGTAGCTGTTACAGCATGGGCAGGATCACCGGTAAAAATAATATTGGAGGTATTGCCGGAGAAGGCTGTGATATTTTCTACAGCTATGCGTACAATGATCTGGATATGTCCGGCGAAGGCCAGGGCAGCATTGCCGGAAAAGTCAGTGATGATGGAACTCTGTATGGCAACTATTATGTGGAAGGCGGAGCCGGTGGCGTAGACGGCATTGGTTATCAGGGCGGTGCTACCCCGTTGTCCTACCAGGAATTCTGCAGCAAAGACGTTCCGGACGCTTTCTCACAGTTTACCATTACCTTCCAGGCGGATGGTGTAGAAGTGGCTTCCTATAAATGCGGTTACGGGGATTATCTGTCGGCAGACCAGATTCCGGAAGTACCGGAGAAGGATGGCTATTACGGTGTATGGCCGGATTATGATTTCAGTGATATTACCGGTAATAAAGTGCTGGAAGCAGAGTATGAGGAATGGACCGCATCCATTGCTTCCGCAGAGAAAAACGATAACAATAAGGCACTGGTTATGGCAGAAGGCAACTTCTATCCCAATGCAGCATTGCATCTGCAGGTAGAGGGAAATACTTATACAGTATCCATGACCAATTCCATGAAAGAGGATGCACCGGACTATACCGGAGAGGCAACCTTGCGTGTCTACTGTGAGGATGCGGATAACACTGTCATAGAGGTAGCACAGGATGGAGAGTACACGGAAGTGGAATCCACTGTGATCGGCAGCTATAGACAGTTTACCATGGAAGTGCCAGGCAGCTTCCGCACGGTAGAGGCCGAGGGCAGTCATACACTGCTGATCGTACTTTGCATCGTTGGTGGTGCAGTCGTGATCCTGTTGATCGTATTGTTAGGGAAAAAAGCGGCAAAACGCCGGAAGACGCGCAAGGCGGCAAAACGTGACCGGAAAGCCGGAAAAGCTGACGAGGACCAGAGCGGCACAAACGAAAGTGATTCAAAGGACAGCCCAGCAGAAGGTACTGATGTTACGGATGCAGCAGAAGATGCCGGACAGACGGCTGACGCAGAGGAATAACAATGATTCAGGCAGTTTTATTTGACATGGACGGTACGCTGATCGATACCGAAAAATATTACCGTATTTTCTGGCCGAAGGCACTGGCAGCCTGTGGGTATACCATGACAGATGAGCAGGCACTTACGATGCGCAGTCTGGGACGCCCCTTTGCCCCCAGACAGCTCAAGGACTGGTACGGTGAAGATTTTGACTATTATGTGGTGCGTGACAAACGAAAAGAGATGATGGAAGAAACACTGGACCGGGATGGTATCAAATGCAAGCCCGGCGCTGTGGAGCTTCTGGAAGATCTGAAAAAAAGGCATATCACCGCAGCGGTTGCCACAGCGACGGATCTGGAGCGGACGGAAAAATATCTGGCACTGACAGGACTTCGGCCGTATTTTGAAAAATTGATCTCGGCCACTATGGTAGGGGAAGGTAAGCCATCCCCGGATATTTATCTCTATGCCTGCAAGCAGCTGGGACTGGCACCGGAAGAGTGCATGGCCGTGGAGGATTCTCCCAACGGAGTCATGAGTGCTTACCGCGCCGGCTGTAAGGTCGTGATGGTGCCGGATCAGACACAGCCAGATGAAAAATTAAAAAAATGTCTGTACGCCTGCGTACCGACCCTGGCAGATATCAGCCACCTCATTTAGAGGTGGCTATATTTGTCATAGTAGCTTGATTTTTGTATTCCGGTGTGTTATTATTTTAACGATTAGAGTGACTATTCGGAAGACAATGAAATCAAGCTGGACTGCTTTGTCATGCTTGCATGTAAAAAGCAGTTTTGCTTGATTTTAGGTGACTCGAATAGAGTCACCGCCACACATATGAGCAAAAATAGCTGCGCAGCAGCGAAAGCACGATTTATCGTGCAATTTTGCGAATAATGTGTGGAATGTATTCATACTTGGAGCCCACGAGGGGCGGAAAGGAATGGAAGAAAATGAATTTTGATGACATCGTAGCAAAAGTAAAAGAGTGTGGGAAGAAGACCGTCGCAGTCTCCGTTGCACAGGACAGTGCAGTACTGGAAGCTGTACATGAGGCCAAGAGACTGGGCATTGCAGATGCAATCCTGGTAGGTGATGAGGCAAAGATCCGTGAGATTGCAGCCGGACTGAATATGGACCTCTCCGATTATGAGATCATCAATGAGCCGGATATGATCGAAGCTTCCCTGAAAGCTGTAAAGCTGGCACATGACGGCCGTGCAGATATGTATATGAAGGGCCTGATCGACTCCAAGAACTTCTTAAAGAGCGTACTGAACAAAGAAGTAGGCCTTCGTACCGGTGGAACCCTGTCTCATGTATGTGTATTTGAGATTCCCGGCATTGACAGACTTCTGTTCCTGACCGATGTTGCATTCATGACCTATCCTACACTGGAGGAGAAGGTTCAGATCATCAAGAACACCATTCCGGTATGTAATGCCTGCGGCGTTGCAGAGCCTAAGGTAGCACCTTTAGCAGCAGTTGAGGTTGTAAATCCCAAGATGCCCGTTACCGTAGATGCGGCAGAACTGACTAAGATGTGTGAAGAAGGACAGATCCCCGGCTGTATCGTAGACGGCCCGCTGTCTCTTGACCTGGCGATCGATCCCGAGGCAGCCAAGCATAAGGGAGCTACCGACCGTAAGATCCAGGGTGATGCAGATGTATTGCTGTTCCCGGATATCCATGCCGGCAACCTGGTATACAAAGCAATCGTACATATGGTAAAAGTAAAGAACGGATGCATCCTGACCGGTACCAAGGTACCCGTAGTCCTGACCAGCCGTTCCGATACCTTCGAGACCAAGGTATACTCCCTGGCACTGGCTGCAGTTGTAGCAGAAGAGATGAAAAAGAATCAGAAATAAGCTATGGATATCGTGATCGAAGCCGCTGTGGAAGCTGCGGGAGAACTGCTGTCGGCAGGTATAGATGCTGTAGTGGACAAAGC
>OJKY01001502.1_pt1 | contig 14003 bp, 8 predicted proteins | sample 1596571 | NCBI WGS metagenome assembly OJKY01 (sample SAMEA4350170, study PRJEB24818) | metagenome | biome: human; feature: gut; material: faeces | place: Denmark | collected 2013-09 | reverse complement strand
CGATTCACTGCTAATTTCAACTGCATTGCTTAAGTATACAAGTACGTTTCATTTTCAACATATTATATTATTCTCCCTTTTTATTGCGGCATAACTTTACTAATTGAATAATCACTGTCGGTATAAAGCTCAGTCCGATAATCTGCGCAATCGCTGTTGCAGACAAATTCTCCACACTGAACACACTGTGTAAAAACGGAACAAAGATTACCAATGCGAGTAGGCAGACACCAGCTGCAAATGCGTATAAACTGTACTTATTAGAACCAAGTCCAATTTCAAAAATGGATTCTTTGCTTCTGCAGTTAAAACCGTGGAACAATCTTGCCATTGTAAGTGTGGCAAATGCCATTGTAGAAGCCTTCGCCGGATTGCCTGCAGTCGAGGACCGTGCGTCCGCCCGTATCGTCGGCCGTGGTGGCGACGGCGCCCGTCGTATCGGATGCCGCGCCGGCCGCGTCCACCGCGTTGGCGGTGCCGGCCAGGCCCGCGCCCACCACGATGACGTCGGGCTCGATGGAGATCTGGGCGGCCTCGCCCTGCTCACCGCCGCCGTTCAGGGCGTTCGCGGCGTTGCGCTGGTTGACGAAGATGTCGTTCTCCTGCCCTTCGACCTTCACGTAGACCGAACCCGAGGGGGCCATGTCGGCCACGCCCTCGTAGTGGGGCAGGTGGGTCTGCATCAGGCGGTATTTTTCGCGTGCGCACTCCTCGACGACGCCCTCTTCGAAGAGGCGTCCGAGGATTTCTAACGTTTCGCGGCGGCCCTCTTTCGTGGCGCCTCCGGAGGCCGAAGCCAGGTGCTTCAGCGAGAACTTATTGTTGGGAAATTCCCGGAACATGCTCAATATGATCGAGGTGCGGTCCGTTTTCCGTGCTCCGTCTCCGGAGCGTTGTTTCTGTTTTTTCATCATTTTTCAAAATTTGCGGGGCTTCGGTCCTCCGCCGGATTTCCGTTGTGCCCGTTTTGCCGCTGTCGCGGCCGGCCCGTGTGCGGTTTGCGGAACCGGGCATTATTTTTCCAGGAGTTGCAGGGCCAGTTTCCGCATGAAGGCGATGCCCACGCCGATGGCCGCTTCGTCGGGGGAGAATGTCGCCGTGTGCGGGCGTCCGGCCGCGGCTCCCACCCCCAGCCGGTAGAACAGCGACGGGTATTGTTTGCAGTAGAACCCGAAATCCTCGGCCGTGGTGCGCAGGGGCAGCATCTCGACCTTCAGCTTCTCGGCTTTGGCGAGGGCCGCGGCCTGCTTCACGAGGATCTCGTCGTTCACGACGCACGGATAACCGCGGCCGATCGCGACTTCGGTCTTCACGCCGTGCCGGGCGTCGATGTCCGCGGCGATGATCTCGATGCGGCGGTGGATGATGCCGCGTTCGCGTTCGTCGAACGTGCGCAGCGTCCCCTCCATGTAGACCTCGTCGGGCACGATGTTCGTCGCGCCTCCGGCCTCCACGCGGCCGATCGAGAGCACGCACTCCTCGCCGTTGAGTGCGATGAGGCGCGTCAGCAGTTCGGCGCCGGCCGCCACGGGGTCCTTGAGCTGCCTGCGCATGGCGCCGTGCCCGCCCGTGCCGCGGACGCGGAAGCGCAGTTCGTCGCTCGCGGCCATGTACTTTCCGGCCCGGAATCCGAGGGTCCCGACCTCCAGCTGCGGCTCGACGTGCTCGCCGACGACGGCCCGCACATCGTAGCCCTCGAACGGCTTTTCGGCCAGCACCAGCGAGGCTCCGCCCGGGTTGCACTCCTCGCCCGGCTGGAACAGCCCGAAGAGCGTGCCCCGGAAATCGGGCGCCGCGGCAAACTCTTTCAGTACGCCGAACAGCACCGCGGCGTGCATGTCGTGGCCGCAGGCGTGCATCACGCCCTCGTTCTGCGACTTCCACTCCAAGTCGTTCCGCTCCGTGACGGGCAGGGCGTCGATGTCGGCGCGCAGCACCGCGGCGCGGCGGTCGCCTTCGGGGGTCTTGCGGCCTTCGATGCGGGCCACGACGCCCGTCGACGCGATCCGGCGGTGTTCGATGCCCAGTGCGTCGAGCTGCTGTTCGATAAATGCCGCCGTGTCGTGTTCCCGGAACGAGAGTTCGGGATGCGCATGCAGGCGGCGGCGGAATTCGACAGGATCCATAATCGTAGTCTCTTTAAAATATCGCTTTCACGATTTTCTGTATGTTCGTCGTGCGGCTCATCGTGTAGTAATGCAGCACGGGCACGCCCGCGGCCATCAGTTCACGGCTTTGGGCGATGGCCCATTCGGTTCCCGCCTCGCGCACGCCGTCGGGATGGGCCTTGACTTCGCGCACGAGTTCTTCGGGCAGCTTCACGCCGAACGTTTCGGGCAGTATTTCCAGGTGGCGCAGCGTCGAGAGGGGCTTGATGCCGGGGATGATCGGCACGGTGATCCCCGCCTCGCGGCAGCGGCGCACGAAGTCGAAATATTTGGTGTTGTCGAAGAACATCTGCGTGATGACATACTCCGCCCCGGCGTCGACCTTGGCGCGCAGGCGGGCGATGTCCGAGGTGATGTCGCGCGCCTCGGCGTGCACTTCGGGATAGCCCGCCACGCCGATCGAGAATTTCGAGTGGTGGCACTCCTCGACCTCGCCGTCGATGAATTTTCCGCGGTTCATGTCGGCGATCTGCCGCACGAGGTCCACGGCGTGGGCGTGGCCCTGCGGATGGGGCATGAAACGCTTTTCGTTCTGCGACTTGTCGCCGCGCAGCGCCAGCACGTTGTGCAGCCCCAGGAAATCCATGTCGATCAGCGTGTCCTCGATGTCGTATTTCGACAGTCCCCCGCAGATCAGGTGCGGGACCACCTCCACGCCGTAGCGGTTCTGGATGGCCGCCGAGATGCCGACCGTCCCCGGACGGCGCCGCACGACGTGCCATTCGACGCTGCCGTCCTCGCGCTCGGTCTCCTTGATCCCCTCGCGGTGGAACGTGATGTTGACATAGGCCGGGTCGAGGGCCATCAGCGGCTCCACGGCGGCGAATATCTTCTGCATGCCGTCGCCCTTGAGCGGCGGGAGCAGTTCGAACGCGAAGCGGGTGCGCCCGGAGGCGACCGCTTCGTTGATGATCTCTACGACGTTCATACGTTGTTCGGTATAATCTTTTTTACGGTTTCGGCCTCCATTCCGCGGCGGCGTGCGTAGTCGAGCAGCTGTTCGGCGCCGATGGTCCCGACCGAAAAGTAGTCGGCGTCGGAGAACATCAGTCCGCACAGCGCCTCCCCGGGGTCGATCATCCAGTTTTCGGTCAGCCGCATTCCGGTCGTCACCTCGACCGCGAGCAGGTCGAAGACCTCGCGTTTGAGCGAGTGGTCGGGCGAGGCCGGGTAGCCGAAGGCCATGCGGCGCCCGCGGTACTCACCGCGGATTGCCTGCTGCGGGGTGGGCGGCGTGCCCGTCTCGTAGCCCCACATCTCCCGCCGCACGAAGGCGTGCACGGCCTCGGCGAAGGCTTCCGTGAGGCGGTCGGCCAGCAGTTTGGCCATGATGGCCGAATAGTCGTCACCCCCGGTGCGGAATTTTTCCGCCAGCTCCTTCAGCCCGATGCCGGCCGTCAGGGCGAAGCAGCCGATCCAGTCGCCGTTCGGCGCGATGAAGTCGGCCAGCGACAGGTTCTCCTCGCCGCGCGTCTGGTTGCGGAGCATCGGGAGACGTTTTTCGCGCCCTTTCGTGTCCGTCACCAGGATGTCGTCGCCCTCGGAGCGCGCCGGGAAGATGCCTACGACCCCTTGCAGCGTCAGCAGCCGTTCGTCGCGGATGCGGGCCAGCAGGGCCTGCGCGTCGGCGAAGACCTTGCGCGCCTCGGCGCCCTTTTCGGGGTGGTCGAGGATCTCGGGGTAACGCCCCTTGAGTCCCCACGCCGCAAAGAAGAAATTCCAGTCGATGTACGGCTCGGCGTCGGCCACGTCGAAGTCGGGGAAGACCATGCGTCCCGTGTGGAGCGGCACGACGGGGGTGTGCTGTGCCGCGCCGCGCCGCGCCCTGCGCACTTCGACGATCGGAATGAGGTCGCGCGCCCGCAGCCGGCGGGCGTACTCTTCGCGCAAGGCCTGCTGGTCGGCCTTCACCTTGCCGGCGTAAAGGTCGCCGTCCGTACCGAGCAGCTGCGCCAGTATCTGGCTGTTGCGGCTGGCGTTGGGAGAGTGGACCGCCACGCCCGAATACACCGGGGCGATCTTCACCGCCGTGTGGAGGTCCGAGGTCGTCGCGCCGCCGATGATGACCGGGATGCGCAGCCCTCGCCGTTCCAGCTCTTCGCAGACGCGGGCCATTTCGTCGAGCGACGGGGTGATCAGCCCGCTCAGGCAGATGCACTGCGCGCCCCACGCCACCGCCTCCTCGACGATGCGTTCCGGCTCGACCATCACGCCCAAATCCTTGATTTCATATCCGTTGCAGGCCATCACGACCGCCACGATGTTCTTGCCGATGTCGTGCACGTCGCCTTTCACAGTGGCGATCAGCACCTTGCCGGCGTTATGCGAAGTGCCGCCCGAACCCTGTTCGATATAGGGAGTCAGTGCCGCCACCGCGCGCTTCATCACGCGGGCCGTCTTGACCACCTGCGGCAGAAACATCTTGCCTTCGCCGAACAGCGTGCCGACCTGCTCCATGGCGGGCATCAGCAGCGTGTCGATCACGGCCATCGGGCTGCCCAGCGTCTCGTAACCCTCCAGCGCGTCCTGCTCCACGTAGTCTGCCACGCCCTTGAGCATCGCGTGGGCGATACGTTCTCCGAGCGTTCCCGCGCGCCATGCGTCGGGGGCCTGCGGCTGCGTCTGGGCCGTCTGCTGCACCTCGTGGGCATACTCCGCGAGCCGCTCCGCGGCGTCGGCCCGGCGGCAGAGGATCACGTCCTCGACACGTTCGAGCAGTTCGGGTTCGATCTGGCTGTAAACGCGGAGCATCTGCGGATTGACGATGCCCATGTCCATACCGGCCCGGATGGCGTGGTAGAGGAACGCCGAGTGCATCGCCTCGCGCACGGCGTTGTTGCCGCGGAAGGCGAACGAGAGGTTCGACACGCCGCCCGAGACCTTCGCATGGGGAAGGTGTTCCTTGATCCAGCGCGTCGCGTCGATGAACGCCTTGGCGTATCCGTCGTGTTCCGCAATGCCCGTTGCGACGGCCAGTACGTTGGGGTCGAAAATGATGTCTTCGGGCGGAAATCCGTTGTTTGTCAATAGTTTGTATGCTCTCTCCGCAACCTCCGCTTTACGTTCGAAGGTGTCGGCCTGGCCCCGCTCGTCGAAGAGCATCACCACGGCGGCCGCGCCGAAACGGTGGATCTCCGCGGCCCGGCGCAGGAATTCCGCTTCGCCCTCCTTGAGCGAGATGGAGTTAACCACCGACTTACCCTGCGTCACCTCAAGTCCCGCTTGAAGCACCTCCCATTTCGACGAGTCGATCATCACCGGCACGCGGGCGATCTCCGGCTCCGAGGCCATCAGGTTGAGGAACGTGCGCATAGCTTCGGGACCGTCGATCAGCCCGTCGTCCATGCAGACGTCGACGATCTGCGCCCCGGCGTCGACCTGTGCGCGGGCCACCGAGAGCGCCTCCTCGTAGTTCGCTTCGCGGATCAACCTTGCGAAGCGGGCCGATCCGGCGACGTTCGTGCGCTCGCCGACGTTGATGAAGTTGGCTTCGGGGACGATCCGCAGCGGCTCCAGACCGCTCAGCGTCGTGACGTGTTTCGGCGCGGGAACGGGCCGCGGGGCGTAATTTCCGGCGATCTTCGACAATTCGAAGATATGTGCGGGCGTCGTGCCGCAACAGCCGCCCACGATGTTCACCAGTCCGCGCCGCAGATACTCCCCGACGTCTTCGGCGAACATTTCGGGCGTCTCGTCGTAGCCGCCCATCACGTTGGGAAGACCTGCGTTCGGGTGCGCCGAGATGCGCGTTCCGGCCACAGCCGCCAGCCGTTCGAGGTAGGGCAGCAGCTGCTTGGCCCCGTAGGCGCAGTTCAGTCCGACCGACAGCAGGTTCGCGTGCGACACCGAGGCGGCGAAAGCCTCGACGGTCTGCCCCGAGAGGGTGCGGCCGCTGGCGTCGGCGAGCGTTCCGGAGACCATCACGGGGATCGCGCGGCCCAGCCGCCCGCAGAGCGTGTCGATGGCCCAGAGGGCCGCCTTGGCGTTGAGCGTGTCGAAAACGGTCTCCACCAGCAGGATGTCCGCCCCGCCGTCCATGAGGCCCCGCACCTGATCCGAATACGCTTCGACCAGTTGTGCGAAGGTCACCTCGCGGGCCGCGGGATTCTGTACGTCGGCCGACATCGAGGCCGTGCGGTTCGTGGGACCCACCGATCCGGCCACGAAGCGCGGCTTCTGCGGGTTGCGGGCCGTGAAGGTGTCGGCCGCACTGCGGGCGATTCCGGCCGCGGCCTTCGAAATCTCGTAAGCGCACTCTTCGAGCCGGTAGTCGGCCAGCGACACGGCGTTGGCGTTGAACGAGTCGGTTTCGATGATGTCGGCTCCCGCCTGCAGGTATTTTTCGTGGATTGCGCGCACCACGTCGGGGCGGGTCAGCGCAAGCAGGTCGTTGCAGCCCTTGAGCAGCACCGGCCAGCCGGCGAACCGCTGGCCGCGGTAGTCCTCCTCCTGCAGTCCGTAGCCCTGCACCATCGTGCCGAAGCCTCCGTCGAGCAGCAGGATGCGGCGCTCCAGTTGGTCGTATAGCGTTGTTGCCATCTATTTTTCGATTATTTCTATTTCGTAGAGTTTCGGCCAGTTTTTCCCCGTCACGAAGATGCGGTCCCCCTCGGCGTCATAGGCGATGCCGTTCAGCACGTCGGTCGTCGCGGTCATCTCCGTTTCGGGCAGCAGGCCCGTCAGGTCGACGACACCCTCGACGACGCCCGTCGCGGGGTCGATGACGACGATCTGGTCGGTGGTGTAGACGTTGGCCCATATTTTGCCGCCGATCCACTCCAGTTCGTTGAGGTATTCGACAGGTGCGCCCTTGTAGGTCACCGTCACGCGCTTTTCGCGGCGGAACGTCGCGGGATCGACCGTGTGGATCGCGGACGTGCCGTCCGACATGTAGAGCTTCTCGCCGTCGGTCGTGAGGCCCCAGCCTTCGCCCGGATAGCGGAAGTCGCGGATTTTTCGTAGTTTCCCGTCCTCCAGCGAATAGACGTGTGCCGTATTGGACTGCCAGGTCAGCTGGTAGAGCTTCCCGCCGAGCAGGGCGATTCCCTCGCCGAACTCCGAACGGGGCAGGCGCGCCATGACCTCGGTCCTGCCCGTTGCGAGATCGGTCTTCTGCACGACCGATTCGCCGTGCTGTCCCGTGCCTTCCCACATCGTCCCGCCGACGTATTGCAGTCCCTGGGTGTAGGCGCCGGTCGAGTGGGGGTAGACCGCCGCGATACGGTAGGTGTACGCCTTCGGCTCGGCCTGCGCGGCCGCTGCGGTCTGCGCCTTTGCGCCGGGGCGTTTGGCGCGCGCCGCCGGGCCGCCGCATGCGCCCAGCAGCAGGACGGAAAACAGAAGTATCGGGGTCGTTTTCATCGTTTCGGAATAAAATAGCTTACAAAGGTACGAAAAAGTCGGATGGGATCAAAACGGAATTGCGCGCGGTTGGGTAAAACCTTCCGGCCGGCAAAAGGGTCGTTACGACCCCAAAGGTACGAAAAAGTCGGATGGGATCAAAACGGAATTGCGCGCGGTTGGGTAAAACCTTCCGGCCGGCAAAAGGGTCGTTACGGCCCCAAAGGTAGGAAAAGCAAACCAGATATCATAATTTGACCATATTATACGGGTAATGTCTTGCCGGAAATGGAATAATTTCGTATCTTTGCCTCCCGATTCTGAACGGAAATACGAAGAATAACAAATATAATTCATTCATTATGAACATTGTAAGAGAACAACGCGGCGAGAATAACTCGCTGATCCGCGTGACTGTCGGCGAGGCGGATTACGGGCAGGAGGTCGAAAAGTCCCTGCGCGAGTACAAGCGCAAGGCCAACATCCCCGGATTCCGTCCGGGCATGGTCCCCATGGGCATCGTCAAGAAGATGTACGGCAAGGGCGTCCTGGCCGAGCAGTCCTACCGTCAGGCTTCGAACGCCGTTTTCGAGTATCTCCAGAAGGAGGGCATCGACTACCTGGGCGACGTGATCCCCGCGGAGGAGCAGGGCGACTTCGATTTCGACAACGCCACCGAGTTCGAATTCGTGTTCGAGATCGGCGAGGCTCCCGAGATCAAGCTGGAGCTTTCCGACAAGGATAAGCTGACCTACAACAAGATCAAGGTCGACAAGAAGATGCACGACGACTACCGTTCGAACTACCTGCGCCGCTTCGGCCGCCTGGTGGACGCCGAGAAGGTGACTTCGGACGAGGCGCTGTCGGTGACGCTCGACAACGGCGAGATGAACGTGGCGGACGCTTACGTGGGTCTGATCTCGATGGACGAGGCCGGCCGCAAGCCTTTCATCGGCAAGAAGGTGGGCGACAAGATGAAGGTGAATATCAACGAACTCTATAAAAATCCCGCCCAGCGTGCCGCCTGCCTGCAGGTCAAGGAGGACGAACTGGAGGGCATCAACCCCGAATTCGAACTGGAGATCACCAAAATCCGCAAGTTCGCCGAGCCGGAGCTGAACGAGGAGTTCTTCAAGATGGCTTTCCCGCAGGGCGGCGTCACGGACGAAGCCGGGCTGGACAAGTTCATCGACGCGCAGATCGAGGCCGAACTGCGCCGCGAGAGCGACTACCTCTTCACGTTGCAGGTGCGCGATTACCTCGTGAAGAAAGCCGACCTGAAGATGCCCGCGGCGTTCCTCAAGCGCTGGCTCTATACGATCAACGAGGGCAAGTTCTCGATGGAGGACATCGAGAAGGATTTCGACCAGTTCCTGAAGATGTTCACCTGGAACTACCTCCAGAAGCACTTCATCAAGACCGACGGCATCACCGTTTCGAAGGAGGAGGCGCTCTCCGAAGCCAAGGCGCTGGCCGCCTCGCAGTTTGCACAGTACGGCATGCCCTCGGCGCCGGACGACATGCTGGAGGGCTATGCCGAGAAGATTCTCGCCGACAAGGATCAGGGCCAGAAGATTTACGAGAAGCTCTATGAGGTGAAGGTCGTCGAGGATGTCAAATCGAAGGTCAAGGTAACTGAAAAAGCCGTATCTGCGGACGATTTCGCTAAATTGGCGAAGGAGCTTTAAGTTTCGCGGATTTTTATCTATCTTTGGACTTTGCAGGCGTGATGTTTGCAAAGTCCTTTGTGCTTTACCCGCTTAAGAAGCGGGTTTTGAGGGCGACAGGAAGTTCGGAGTGCCTGCGGCGGTTTTCCGCGCTCCTAACCAGTGGAATATGAAGAGTAAATAAATACGACTATGTCAGAATTTGAAAAATACGCACGGAACCACTGCGGGATCAGTTCGCTGAAACTGCATGATTTCCAGTCGGTAAGCGCGGCCTACGTGTCGCCTACGATCATCGAGGAGCGTCAGTTGAACATCGCCACGATGGACGTTTTCTCGCGCCTGATGATGGACCGCATCATCTTCCTCGGCGCGCCGATCTACGACGACGCGGCCAATATCATCCAGGCCCAGCTGCTGTTCCTCGAATCGGTCGATCCCGAGAAGGACATTCAGATCTACATCAACTCGCCCGGCGGGTCGGTTTCGGCCGGACTGGGCATTTACGACACCATGCAGCTGGTGAACTCCGACGTGGCGACCATCTGCACGGGACTCGCCGCCTCGATGGGCGCCGTGCTGCTCACGGCGGGTGCCAAGGGCAAGCGTTCGGCGCTTCCGCATTCGCGGGTGATGATCCACCAGCCGCTGGGCGGCGCGCAGGGCCAAGCCTCGGACATCGAGATCACGGCGCGCGAGATTCTGAAAACCAAGCGAGAGCTGTACGAAATCCTCTCGGCCCACTCGGGCGTCCCGGTCAAAAAGATCGAGAAGGACGCCGACCGCGACTACTGGCTGTCGGCCCGCGAGGCGAAGGACTACGGACTGATTGACGAGGTGCTTTCCAAACGAGACAAGTAAACCGCATGGCACAGAATAAGAACAACAACAAGAACGGCGGCGACTGCTGCTCGTTCTGCGGCGCCAAGCGCACGGACGTGGAGATCATGTTCCAGGGTTCGGACGGCGCGAATATCTGTAACAAATGTATAGAAAACGGCTATAAGATCATCCTCGACAACGACATCGCCTCCGAACGGGGACGGCGCCCCGCGGCGGCTCCGCTCAAGATGGAGGAGCTGCTCAAGCCGGCGCAGATCAAGGAGTTTCTCGACCAGTACGTCATCGGGCAGGATGCCGCCAAGCGGTATATGTCCGTGGCGGTCTACAACCACTACAAACGGCTGCTGTACGCCCCGAAGGAGGACGAGGTCGAGATCGACAAGTCGAACATCGTGCTGGTCGGTCCGACGGGCACGGGCAAGACGCTGATGGCCCGCACGATCGCCAAACTGCTGAAAGTGCCGTTCACGATCGTCGACGCGACGGTGCTGACCGAAGCGGGTTACGTGGGCGAGGATGTCGAGAGCATCCTCTCGCGGCTGTTGCAGGTCGCCGACTACAACGTCGAGCAGGCCGAGCGCGGCATCGTCTTCATCGACGAGATCGACAAGATCGCACGCAAGGGCGACAACCCCTCCATCACGCGCGACGTTTCGGGCGAGGGCGTGCAGCAGGCGCTGCTGAAGATCCTCGAAGGGACGGTGGTAAACGTGCCTCCCCAGGGTGGCCGCAAGCACCCCGAACAGAAATTCATCCAGGTCGACACGCGCAACATCCTCTTTATCTGCGGCGGCGCGTTCGACGGCATCGAGAAGAAGATCGCCCAGCGGCTGAACACCCGTGCGATGGGCTACGGGCGGCTGAACGCCGACCCCGTCGACCGTTCGAACCTCATGCAGTACGTCACGCCGCAGGACCTCAAGTCGTTCGGACTGATTCCCGAACTGGTGGGACGCCTCCCGGTGCTGACCTACATGCAGCCGCTGGAGCGCGCGGCCCTGCGCTCGATCCTCACCGAGCCGAAGAATGCCATCGTCAAGCAGTACAAGCGGCTGTTCGAACTCGACGGCGTGAAACTCACCTTCGACGACGACGCGCTGGACTACATCGTCGACAAGGCCGTCGAGTTCAAACTCGGCGCACGCGGACTGCGCTCGATCTGCGAGGCGATCATGATGGACACGATGTTCGACATCCCCTCGACCGACGCCCGGAAGTTTACCGTCACTTTGCCTTACGCAAAGAAAAAGATAGAAAAAGCAAATATTTTGGAGCTTAAACAAGTCGGATAATTTCTTTTTGGCTATCTTTGCCGGAAATAAACAGCTAAAACGCATAAAACACTAACTCCATGTCTACAACGAATTCAAAACTTACGCGCGTTGCCGATAATATCCGCATCCTTTCGGCCGCGATGGTCGAGAAGGCCAAGTCGGGACATCCCGGCGGCGCTATGGGCGGCGCGGATTTCATCACGGTGCTCTTCACCGAGTTTCTGCGTTACGATCCCGATAATATGGCTTATCCCTACCGTGACCGTTTCTTCCTCGATCCGGGCCATATGTCGCCGATGCTCTATTCGACGCTCGCGCTGGCCGGGCACTATTCGACCGAAGACCTGCAGTCGTTGCGCCAGTGGGGCAGCGTGACGCCGGGACACCCGGAGGTGGACGTGATGCGCGGCGTGGAGAATACCTCGGGACCGTTGGGACAGGGACATGCCATGGCCCTGGGAGCCGCCATTGCGGAGCGTTTCATGGCCGCCCGTTTCGGCGAGTGGATGGCGCACAAGACCTATGCCTATATTTCGGACGGCGCTGTCGAGGAGGAGATCTCGCAGGGCGTGGGCCGCATCGCCGGCCATCTGGGACTGTCGAACTTCGTGATGTACTACGACTCGAACAACATCCAGCTTTCGACCAAGGTCGACGAGGTGATGACCGAGAACGTGGCCATGAAGTACGAGGCGTGGGGCTGGAACGTGTTGTCGGTCGACGGACACAACATCAATGAGATCCGCGAAGCGCTGGTCGCTGCCGAGAGCGAGACCGAGCGTCCGACGCTCATCATCGGCCATACCGTCATGGGCAAGGGTGCCAAAGGCCCCGCCGGGGAGAGTTTCGAGGGCAAAGTCTCGACCCACGGCCAGCCGCTGACGGCCGCCGGGGCCGATTTCGCCGCTACGGTGAAGAATCTGGGCGGTGACGCGGAGAATCCGTTCGCCATCTTCGAGGAGAGTCGCGAGGCCTTCGCCGAGCGCCGCGAAGCGCTCCGGGAGTGGGCTGCGAAGCAGGCCGCCGTCGAGAAGTCGTGGCGCGCGGAGCACAAGGATCTGGCGCGCAAACTCGACGATTTCCTTGCGGGGAAACTCCCCGAAATCGACTATAAGTCCATCGAGGTGAAGGCCGATGTGGCCACGCGCGCCGCATCGGCGACGGTGCTGGGCGTCTTCGCGGAGAAGATCGACAACATGATCGTGGCTTCGGCCGACCTTTCGAATTCGGACAAGACCGACGGTTTTCTCAAAAAGACCAAGGCATTCGAGAAGGGCGATTTTTCCGGAAAATTCTTCCAGGCGGGCGTCTCGGAGCTGACGATGGCCTGCGTTGCGAACGGCATGGCGCTGCACGGCGGCGTGATTCCCGTCTGCGGCACGTTCTTCGTGTTCTCCGACTATATGAAGCCCGCCGTACGCCTCTCGGCGCTGATGCGTCTGCATGTGGTCTACGTTTGGACGCACGACTCGTTCCGCGTGGGCGAGGACGGGCCGACGCATCAGCCCGTGGAGCACGAGGCGCAGATCCGCTTGATGGAGCACCTGCGCAACCACCATGACGAGCGTTCGATGCTCGTGCTGCGCCCGGCCGACGGCGACGAGACCGTCATGGCGTGGAAACTGGCCGTCGAGGAACACCGTCCCGTGGCGCTCGTGCTTTCGCGCCAGAACATCAAGACCCTGCCGACGCTCGGGTCCAGCCGCCGTGAGGAGGCTGCGCAGGTCGCCAAGGGCGGTTATGTGGTGATGGATGCCGCCAAACCCGCCGCGGTGCTGATCGCCACGGGTTCGGAGGTTGCGACGCTGATCGAAGGCGCCGAACTGCTGGCCGCCGAAGGCATTCCGGTCCGCGTGGTGAACGTTCCGAGCGAGGGACTGTTCCGCGACCAGCCCCGTTCGTACCAGGAGAGCGTGCTGCCTGCGGGCGTTGCGCGTTACGGCATGACTTCGGGTCTCCCGGTGAACCTGCGGGGACTTGTGGGCGAGAACGGCGTGATCCACGGTCTCGACCACTTCGGCTGGTCGGCCCCCTACAAGGTGCTCGATGAGAAGTTCGGTTACAACGGGGCAACCGTCGCCGCCGAAGTGAAGAAGATGCTTGGGAAATAGCGGAGATCGTTTGGCTTTGGCGGCAACGATTTTCGGGTCGCCGCCGAACCTATTATATAGAATGTGCAAAAGCCACCGCCCGATGCGGTGGCTTTTGTTTTGCAGATTCCGAAATTATGCCTATCTTTGCAATCCCGTCTGTCAAGCGGGGAAATGTGGAAAGATTTGACTGATTGCAAACCACAATAAAAAATCGCTAAAACAGCACATTTTTTATTTTCAACAGCCAATTTTTCCCATTTTATACGTTTAACCATTAAAAATGTATGAAAATGGGCTTTTTATTTACATCGGAATCGGTGTCCGAAGGACATCCCGACAAGGTTTCGGATCAGATTTCCGACGCAATCCTCGACGAATTCCTGCGCCGCGACGCCAACTCGAAGGTCGCGTGCGAAACCCTCTGCACCACGGGACTCGTGGTCGTGGCGGGTGAAGAACGCTCGGAGGCGTACGTTGACCTGCAGGACGTCACTCGCGCCGTCATCAAGCGCATCGGATACCCCCGGAGGGACAACCAGTTCGCATCCGATGCGTCTGTCACTGTGTCTGTCACCCACGAGCAGACATTGGACACAAACCAAGGCGTTGTCCGCGAAG
>OJKY01001488.1_pt1 | contig 14112 bp, 14 predicted proteins | sample 1596571 | NCBI WGS metagenome assembly OJKY01 (sample SAMEA4350170, study PRJEB24818) | metagenome | biome: human; feature: gut; material: faeces | place: Denmark | collected 2013-09 | reverse complement strand
TTCCAGCGTTGTGTTCCTGCCCGTGTTTTTCCATATTTGTAGCAGGTAAAACCACAATAACGACATCTAACTTCTTTCATAAAATAACCTCCTAGAAAATAATTCATTTCCTAGGAAAGATAAAATACCATTTTAGCCCGTATTTACAAGGTGTTTGAGACTTTTTACCAACACGTTTTGTCCACCCTTTAAGAATCACTGAAAATCTTAAAATACCTATGAAACCCGATAAATACAAGCCTCATCGGCCATAAAATCACCACGAAATGTCGTATAGCCTATCACACCCCACGGTAAGCCGGACATAAAAAAAGAGCAGTGCCGAAGCACTGCCCTTTTAGATTAAGCGATGTTCATTAAGCTGCTATTAGCCAACGGTGAACAGCGGATCGCCGCCCTGTACGGACTGGCCTTCCTGAGCCTGCATGGAGGTGATCTTGCCATCGCATGGAGCCATGATCGGGTTGCCCATCTTCATAGCTTCGAGTACGAGGACTTCGTCGCCTGCTGCTACTGCATCACCAACATGTTTGTTGATGCGGATGACTTTACCAGGCATTGGAGCTTCTACGGATTCGCCTGCACCTGCAGGAGCTGCTGCCGGAGCCGGAGCTGGAGCCGGAGCCGGAGCTGCTGCCGGAGCTGCTGCCGGAGCTGGAGCTGCTGCTACTGGAGCTGCTGCCGGAGCCGGAGCTGCTGCTGCAGCGCCGCCGTCTTTAACTACTACATCGTAATCCTGGCCGTTAACTGTTACAGTAAATTTTCTCATTGTCTTTCCTCCTAAATGATTGTACTTTCAACTTTCAATTAGAACTGCTGGTTGCCGGAAACGCCCGCAATGCGAGCTGCGGAAGTCCAGCCAGGTCTAGCTGCCGGGCGGATGGAGACGATTTCGCCGCCACCCATAGCAACGATAGCAGCAGCGATAGCTGCTACGACTGCACCATTGTTAGCTGCTGCTGCAGGAGCTGCTGCTCTTGCTGCTGGAGCTGCTGCCTTTTTAGGAGCTGGTGCCGGTGCTGCGGACTGATTGAGAGATGAACGTACCTGCCAGATCATGATCAGGGCAATTACTGCAACGATAGCAGCAAAAACCGCGATATACATAACTGTACTGTTATCCATCTGTACCCATCCTTTCAATATAGAGATTTAAGCGGCAAATATTAGAGCGGAATGTTTCCGTGTTTCTTTGCCGGATGTACTTCGTGCTTGGAAGCAAGCATCTTCAGTGCATTGATGATTGTCGGGCGGGTATTTCTTGGATCGATTACTGCATCTACATAGCCACGTTCTGCAGCTTTGTAAGGAGTAGCGAATTCCTCGACATATTCCTTTGTGCGTTCTTCTTTGTTCGGGTCTTTCTTGAAGATGATGTTAGCTGCGCCTGCAGGTCCCATAACTGCGATTTCAGCGGTTGGCCAAGCGAATACCTGGTCAGCGCCCTGTTCACGGGAGCACATAGCGATGTAGGAGCCGCCGTAAGCTTTACGCAGAATCATGGTGATCTTCGGAACTGTAGCTTCGCAGTATGCGAACAGCATCTTAGCGCCGTGACGAATTACGCCAGCATATTCCTGCTGTTTGCCAGGCAGGAAGCCAGGAACGTCGACAACGTTCAGAACCGGAATGTTGAAGCAGTCGCAGAAACGAATGAAGCGAGCTGCTTTATCGGATGCGTTGTAGTCAAGGCAGCCTGCCATGAATGCTGGCTGGTTAGCAATGATACCAACAGTCTGTCCGTCCATACGAGCGAAGCAGGTGATGATGTTCTTTGCGAATTCCTTAGCTACATCGTAGTATTCGCCATTATCAACAATGGATTTCAGTACATCATACATATTGTACGGTGCATTGGAGCTTTCCGGCATAATGGTGTCCAGAGCTGGATCAGTTCTGGTCGGATCGTCTCCGGTTTCTACGATCGGAGCGTCTTCCATGTTGTTGCTCGGGAGGAAGCTGAGCAGGTAACGAATCTGTTTAATGCAGTCTTCGTCGTTTTCAGCTGCGAACTGAGCTACGCCGGATGTACGGTTATGGGTCATAGCGCCGCCGAGAGCTTCAGCGGTGATCTTTTCGCCGGTGACGGATTCAACGACAGCCGGGCCGGTCAGGAACATCTGGGATGTTTTCTTAACCATGTAAATGAAGTCGGTCAGAGCCGGGGAGTAAACAGCGCCGCCTGCGGACGGTCCCATGATTGCAGAAATCTGCGGGATTACGCCGGAAGCGATGGTGTTGCACCAGAAAATCTTGCCGTAGCCGGAGAGGGCATCGACAGCTTCCTGAATACGAGCTCCGCCGGAATCGTTCAGGCCTACGCAAGGTGCACCGACTTTGAGAGCCAGTTCATTTACGTGAACGATCTTTGCAGCGTGCATTTCACCAAGGGAGCCGCCTTCAACGGTGAAGTCCTGAGCGAATGCAAATACCAATCTTCCATCAACAGTGCCGTAACCTGTTACAACGCCTTCGCCCGGGAGATCTTTCTTTTCCTGGCCGAAGTTGTGGCAGCGGGATTTTACGAGGGCATTGACTTCAACGAAAGTGCCTTCATCAAACAGAAGAGCGAGTCTTTCACGAGCAGTCAGTTTGCCTTTTGCATGCTGTTTTTCAATACGTTTTTCGCCACCCATAGCCTCAACATGAGCGAGGTTCTTATGGAGAAGTTCAATTCTTTCTTCAACAGTTGCCATTCTTACACCTCCAAAAATATTAGGGTCCCCCGCAAGGGGGATGATCCGCCCAGAATGGGCGAATCATTTGCCATCATTCAACTTATTTATTGAAGGACGGGCCGCCAGGGCGTTCTGTCAGTTCAAGCAGAAGGCCGGTAGCCTTTGGATGCAAGAATGCGATATGACAGCCGCCTGCACCGACACGCCATTTCTTGTCGATGAGCGGAACTTCTTTAGCCTGCAGATCTGCGAGGCATGCTTCGATGTCGTCAACACGAAGAGCAACATGCTGGAAGCCGTTCTTGCCGCCGTTGGATTTTTCAATGAAACGAGCGATCGGGCCATCCGGAGTTGTGGAACCCAAGAATTCGAGTTCGCAAGCTTCGGTCTGCGGGGATGGTTTGAAGAAGCTTGTTGTTACATGCTGATCTTCAACGGTTTCATCCGGCAGGGATGGATCCAGTCCCAGAATGTCTTTCATCTGCTGTTTAATAAGAGCCAGGTCTTTAACAGCTACGCCTACATGATCGACACACAAAACTTTGAATGCCATAATAACTCCTCCTTTATAAATTATTTGAATATTTTGCCCACGATGGAATCGACGACAGTGAATGGATCAGTTTTCCTTTCAAATACGTCTTCCACGTAGCCATTGAATTCACCCGTCTTGGAGAGGTTTTCTTCAATATGACGGGAAATGCGGTCGTGAATCATTTCGAGCATCTCGCTGCGTGCGCGTTCGCGTCTGCGTTCTTCCAGCAAGCCGGATTCTTCGAGATACTTTCTATGATCACCCAGAGCTGTTACTACATCTTCTACACCCTGGTCTTTATTCGCGATCGTTCTTTCGATCGGCGGACGCCAGTTCTGAGCTTCGCCCAGATCGAGCATCATTTCGATCTCAACATTCAAACGATCTGCGCCGTCGCGATCACATTTATTGATGACAAATACGTCACCGATTTCAAGGATACCAGCCTTGATTGCCTGAATATCGTCGCCAAGTCCGGGTACGAGCACAACAAGTGTGGTATCCGCATTCTTAACGATATCGACTTCGGACTGTCCTACGCCTACTGTTTCGATGAAAATTACATCGAGACCGAAAGCATCCATCAGTTTAACCGCATCTGCGGTCTTGCGGGACAAACCCCCGAGACTGCCGCGTGTACCCATACTACGGATATAAACACCCTTATCCAACGTCAGGTCGTTCATACGAATACGGTCACCAAGAATGGCGCCGCCGGAGAACGGACTGGTAGGATCGACAGCGACGATGCCTACTGTTTTACCCTGTTTGCGAAACTGCTTTATGAGGGCATCAGACAGTGTGCTCTTACCCGCACCAGGCGCACCAGTGATACCGATGACCTGAGCACGACCGGTATGGTGATAGATATCTTTCATGATATCTTCATAACCATCACGTTCGTCTTCAACGATGGTAATTGCTCTCGCTAAGGCGCGTCTATTTCCATTCCAAAAATCCTTCATAGAAAATTCCATGGATACACCGCCTTTTCGAGGAGTAAATCAAGAGAAATAAATAGTTGTAAAGGGCTGAGAGTGCACCCAGCCCTTTAACAGCTAAATTACACTAATAAACCGCCAAGTGGTAGTCTAAAAGCTAATTATTTTACATTTGCCTGGATGAAGTCAATAACTTCTTTGGTTGGTGTGCCAGGTGTGAAGATAGCCTTTACGCCTGCTTTTTCCAGACCTGAAATATCAGCAGCCGGAATTACGCCGCCGCCGATTACGAGTACATCGCCCATGCCTTTAGCTTCAAGAGCTTTGACAACTTCCGGGAACAGTGTGTTGTGAGCGCCGGACAGCAGGGACAGTGCTACTACATCAACGTCTTCTGCGTCAGCTGCTTCAACGATCTGTTCAACGGTCTGGCGAAGACCTGTGTAAATAACTTCCATGCCTGCATCACGGAGTGCACGGGCAATAACCTTTGCGCCGCGATCATGTCCATCAAGACCCGGTTTAGCTACGAGTACTCTGATACGTTTATCTGCCATTGTTAATTACCTCCAGAACTATTTCCGATTATCGAATTAAAGTGTGTTGTGCGGTTTGTATTCGCCGAATACCTTACGGAGTACTCCGCAGATTTCGCCGAGGGAGCAATAAGCACGTACGCAGTCGAGAATAACTGGCATCAGGTTTACTTCTTCATCAGCAGCTGCAACTTCCAGCTTCTTCAGTTCTTCCTGAACCTTAGCGTTATCACGTTCTGCTTTAACTTTAGCCAGTTTGTTCTTCTGGAATTCACCAGCGGAGGAGTCAACCTTCAGCAGGCCTTCAACCGGTGGTTCTTCCATTGTGAACTTGTTGACGCCAACGATTGTCTTTTCGCCGGATTCAACAGCCATTTGCCAAGCATAAGCGGAGTCCTGAATTTCCTTCTGGATATAGCCTTTATCAATAGCTTCTACAGCGCCGCCCATTTCATCGATCTTTCTGATGTATTCTTTAGCTTCAGCTTCGATAGCGTTGGTCATAGCTTCAACATAGTAGGAGCCGCCGAGCGGATCAACTACGTCAGCCAGGCCGGATTCATAAGCAACGATCTGCTGTGTACGCAGAGCGATGGTTACGGATTCAGTGGTTGGCAGAGCCAGAGCTTCATCGCGGGAGTTGGTGTGCAGGGACTGGGTTCCGCCCATAACAGCTGCTGCTGTCTGCAGAGCAACACGAACGATGTTGTTGTTTGGCTGCTGAGCTGTCAGCATGGAGCCTGCGGTCTGGGTGTGGAAACGCAGTTTCATGGATTTTTCGTTTTCAGCGTGGAATCTTTCTTTCAGAATTGTAGCCCACAGACGACGGGAAGCGCGGAATTTAGCGACTTCTTCGAGTACGTTGTTGTGTGCATTCCAGAAGAAGGACAGACGTGGAGCGAATTCATCGATGTGCATGCCAGCTTTCAGAGCTGCTTCGATGTAAGCGATACCATCAGCGATGGTGAATGCGATTTCCTGAGCAGCGGTGGAACCAGCTTCACGGATGTGGTAACCGGAAATGGAGATGGTGTTCCACTTCGGAACGTTCTTGGAGCAGTATTCGAAAATGTTGGTGATTAAACGCATGGATGGTTTAACCGGGAAAATGTAGGTGCCGCGAGCGGAGTATTCCTTCAGAATATCGTTCTGAATGGTGCCGCGGAGTGCGGAAGCAGGAACGCCCTGTTTTTCGGCAACTGCAATGTACATAGCGAGCAGAACGGATGCCGGTGCGTTGATGGTCATGGATGTGGAAACTTTGCCCAGGTCGATCTGATCGAACAGGATTTCCATATCTTTCAGGGTATCAATAGCAACGCCTACTTTACCAATTTCGCCTTCAGCCATCTTATCATCGGAGTCATAACCGATCTGGGTTGGAAGGTCGAATGCTACGGACAGACCAGATCCGCCGTTAGCAATCAGGTAACGATAACGTTTGTTGGATTCTTCAGCGGTTGCGAAGCCTGCATACATACGCATGGTCCAGAGACGGCCACGATACATGGTCGGCTGTACGCCACGGGTGTATGGATATTCGCCCGGGAAACCGAGGTCTCTTTCATAATCAAAACCTTCGAGATCGAGAGGTGTGTACAGGTTCTTGTGTTTAAGACCAACTCTTTCCGGATGTTTTGCCGTCTGTTTTGCATATTCTGCATTGTAGGCATCAAGTTTAGCTTTCAGGGATTCGTTAGACATGAGTTCATCTTCCTCCTAAAAAAGTAAGTAAGTAACTTCTGGGGAAAAACTTCCCATCATTTATCAGCGGCGGCGTCTTTATGCTCTTCTCACTGTTTTCTAAGGGAACTTCTTTCCGGTCCAGGGCCCGCAACGTCTTCCCCGCTGCAGCGCTTTTTCAAGTCTTCTTGCAGCGGTTTCAGGACACTTGCGAAACCCATGAGTATGACACTGTCAATGGGCAGTCATCATCATAGATTATTATACAGTACTGAGTTTATTTGTAAAGCATTAAAAATTTTAATACAGCACTAAATTATTTCTTGAAGTGCATATCGCCGGTTTCTGCCAGGCTTTCATGGAATTTGAAAGCTTCCGGAAGAATGTGCGGGGTCTGGCTGTGGCCGCATGCGGCAACTGCTCTTTCATAGTAGTCCATGAGCTGATCTCTGTAGGACGGATGAGCAACGTTGTTGATGATAACCTTTGCTCTTTCCTTCGGGCTCAGGCCGCGAACATCTGCGACACCCTGTTCAGAGATGAATACATGGGTATCGTGTTCGGTGTGGTCAACATGGGAGCACATCGGAACAACTGCGGAGATCTTGCCGCCCTTAGCGGAGCTGTGGCAGAAGAAGCAGGACAGGAATGCGTTACGAGCGAAGTCGCCGGAACCGCCGATACCGTTCATCAGCTTGGTGCCTGTTACATGGGTGGAGTTTACGTGGCCGTAAATATCCATTTCAAGAGCCGTGTTCATGCCGATAACGCCGATACGACGAACAACTTCACCGTTGTTGGAGATTTCCTGCGGACGCAGAACGATCTTCTTGTTGTATTTTTCGATGTTGTCGTAGAAACGTTTCAGGCCTTCCGGAGATGGAGACAGGGAAGTACCGGAAATCATGTCGATCTTGTCTTTGTCGATCAGCTCGAACATGCCGTCCTGGATAACTTCGGTGTATACGGACAGGTTCTTGAACTGGGATTCAACGAGGCCATGGATAACTGCGTTAGCAACGTTGCCTACGCCAGACTGCAGCGGGAGCAGGTTTTCCGGAAGTCTGCCATGTTTAACTTCGTTGGTCAGGAATTCTACAAGGTTGTTGCCCATTGCTTCAGCGTCGTCATCGAGCGGAGCCAGTGCACGGGTTACGTCTGGCATATCGCATGGAACGATAGCTACGATCTTGGACGGATCGCATTTGATGTACGGTGTGCCGATACGGTCGCCAGCGTGGAGAATCGGAATCGGTTCGCAGTGCGGCGGGTTCTTACGCATGTAAATATCAGCCATGCCTACGAGGCCGAGTGGCTGAGTGGTGTTAACTTCGACAATGACTTTCTTAGCGGTGTCTACGTATACCGGAGAGTTGCCGATAGCGGTTGTCGGGTAGATTTCGCCGTTCGGTCCGATCTTGCATGCTTCAACGACTGCGAAGTCCGGGCCGGTTACGCGTTCGCCTTTAACGTTGGTGAAGAAGCCAGCACGAACCTGCTGTGCTACATGAGACAGATGCAGGTCATAGTAGCTTACCTGGCCATTGTTGATGGCTTTCCTCAGGTTAGCGTTTGTCTGGTAAGGCATACGAACTCTGACGCCGTTTACAGCAACCAGTTCGGTATCGATCTGGGAACCGGTGGAAGCGCCTGTCCAGATATCTACCTGGAACGGGGTCTGTTTCATGCGTTCTGCGAGTTCATGCATTGTAATTTTCGGATAGCCGCATGGCGTAAATCCGGAAATACCGATGATGTCCCCTGCATTGATCATAGCTGCAGCTGCTGCGCCTGGCATGACCTTGGAGAGAAGGCTCTTGTCCTCAATCCTGCTAAGGAATTCACTATCATTGGTGTCGATCATTACTATCATCCTCCCAAAAATAAAATAATATATAAAAGTCCACAGCTTGATTTACCTGCTTTTGCTGCAGATCTTTTTACCTCAGTAAAAAACACAGTCTATACGAGACGGGAATGTTTTCTTCTCTTTATCGAAAATGTTCGGTAAACATTTACTTCAAAAAATCCATTTCCTAATCTAATTCATCATACTGACTGCATTTTTATTTACCTTATCACCTTTATCATTATACCACATTTTCTGAGATTGTATCCCCTAAAATAGGTTCTCTGTTTCTTAATTTCTATTATGGGTCATATAAATAATTCCTATTAGACAAATTATGATTTACATGTTGTATAACAATGAAATTTACAGAAAACCATAATCATATATTTCTATTTTTCGTTTGCATGACTTATGCATGAAGCCCACAAACCCGCCAGACTCCAGAAACAAAATGATACGGAACGGCTAAAAAGTACATGGTCTCCGAAGCTGATAATGGCAATCAAGATGACGGCAAGCATGCCGCCTAGGCCCATGGCACGGTCAAAGGCAGTCTCTCCCCCTTTGAAAATCCTGTAGGCGATGATACCCTGCGCAAAGAAAGCAGCCAGGAATGCAAGGCCACCCGGGATCCCTACTTCGGCCAGCATGTTCAGGTACATGTTGTGTGCATGGAAAATCAGTACATTGTCATTCTGTATAAAGAAATTGTAATCCGGGTATGCGAGGAAATACGATCCCCAGCCGATGCCCAGAAGAGGATGTTCTTCAATCATGGCTCTCGTGCTTTCCCAGAGAGCGAAGCGAAGATCGACGGACGTGTCATCCCCTCTGAAAAGGGAAAGGAAACGTTCGGCAATCTGTCCGTGATAAAAGAGAAGGCCAATCGGAACGAGCAGGAATAAAAGACCGAATCTCTTATCATGGAAAATGGCAAGGCCTGCCACGATGCCGCCGGCTGCCACCCACGCGCCTCTGGAATAGGTAAGCGCCAGGCAGGTAAGGAGCACCAGCAGGACGATTCCGAAAATGTACTTTCTTCTCCCCTTCTTCTCATAGAGGAAGAAAGAGGAAAGCGCACTGATGATCATCAGAAGGTAAGCGCCCAGAAGGTTCGGATTCTCCAGCGTCGAATACATGCGGCGGCGGAGAAGCGGGAAACGCTCCGGATCGACCCAGCTCTGCGCGGTAAGATCCTTTGCCATGTCATGGGCATCCGCATACTGGAAGAAACCGTAAGCGGCTACACAGAGAGCACCTGCCAGGAAGGCATAGAGCGCCTTTTCCTTTTCCCTGACCGTACGGATCGTGGAAAAGACCATGAGATAGACGGCCGCATAAAGAAGCGGCTGGAGCGACCAGTTGAAAATCGAGAAGAAGCTGTCCTTGGATACGGCCGTGGACAGAAGCGAACACGCTAAAAAGACGGCTCCTGCTCCCCAGTATGGAGGGACGCGGAAGGACACTTCCTTTGATGTTCGCCAGTTGACCAGCCACAGGATGAGGGCCGGGATGAGGGGCGCATAGAAAAGGAATGGATTCAGCGGAATCAGGAACAGCGTCAAATATAAAAGATATAGGACATGCTCGCGCGAGCATGCTTTATGCATCAGGCCAAAAAAACCCATTTCCACCTCCGGCTAATAAATTCTATAAAAGGAACCACTTTGTTCCGTATCTCATTATAATAGACTGATTCTTTTAGGGCAACGGCACGCCCTTTCGTCCTTTTCTTCTTTAAAGCGCTTTTTCTTCACTTTTTCTCTCTTTTACTTTCGTATTCTCAAAATAACAATTTTAAAATTTTCTTGACGCTTTCATGACGAAATGCTATAGTATGTCCAACTTGATACAAGCGATGAAGAGAAGAGTACGCGGAAAGAAAGCCAAAGAGAGTCCCGTATGGTGAGAAGGGACGCCGGACATCCGCCGAACATGGCCTTGGAGCATGCGCCGCCAAATGATGAAGCGGCCCGGGAGTTCCCGTTACAGGACGGGAGTGCCTTTGCACTTCACAAGGTCTTTCCGGCGACGGAAAGGCGAACATGGGTGGTACCACGAAACAGAATCCTTCGTCCCGTCGGGAAGAGGGATTTTTTTGTACCCGGAATCGTTATTTCCACGAAATCATAAGGAGGACTTACTATGAACTACCGCAAAACTCTCGCCGTTTCCCTCGCTGCTCTTGCTGCCGCTGGTCTCATCGCCGGCTGCGGCGGAGAAAAACCGGCCGCTTCCAAGGCTGCAGGCTCTGCTTCCAAAACAACGACCATCAAAGTCGGCGTCTCCCCTGTTCCGCATGAACAGATTGTGAACGCCGTGAAGGATCAGCTTGCCAAGAAGGGCATCAATGTAGAAATCGTCGAATTTACTGACTATGTCCAGCCGAACCTGGCCCTGAACGACAAGAGCCTTGACGCAAACTTCTTCCAGCACAAACCGTACCTGGATGAATTCTGCAAATCCAGAGGCCTGAAGCTTGCTTCCGTCGGCGCAGTTCATCTTGAACCAATGTCCGTCTTCTCCAATAAGTACAAATCCCTCTCCGAACTGCCGGACGGCGCATCCATTGCCATCCCGAACGATCCGACCAATGGCGGCCGTGCTCTCCTCGTCCTCCAGTCCGCCGGCCTGATCAAACTCCGCGACGGTGCTCCTGTCACTGCCACCCCGCAGGATATTGCTGAAAACCCGCACAACCTGAAATTCTCCGAACTCGAAGCTCCGCAGCTCCCAAGATCCCTGGCTGACGTCGATGCCGCTGTCATCAACATCAACTTTGCCCTGGAAGCCAAGCTGAATCCGAAGGATGCCATCTACACAGAAAGCAAGGACTCCCCGTACGCTAACATCGTAGCTGTAAGAGCAGGCGATGAAAACCGTCCGGAAATCCAGGAACTGATGAAAGCACTCACCAGCCCTGAATCCAAGAAGTTCATCGAAGACACCTACAAAGGCGCTGTCATTCCTGCATTCTGATCAACTAATTAAGGAAATAGAAAAAGGGGCTGTGGCAAAATGTTCAATCATTTTGCTGCGGCTCCTTTTTCATTGTTATATTCGCTTGGAGGAATTATCCAACATATTTATCTATCTGTTTTATCTGAAAACCTCAAAAGATGCTTCGCCTTTTTAGAAACTGCACCTTTTGAAAACCATACAACCAGCCTTTGGCTGTCAGAAATCAACCCTATCCTTTTACTTATAACTGTACCCCTTTCGGCGCATGCGCGCCACTTCCCCCGAAGGTGGCAGCTTCGCGAGGAATAAAGAAAAGATTTCCAATCTGATTCGTTTTAAACCTTTCGTACCCCTTCCCCTGCCATACTCGCCTTCCCCGCCCCAGGAAGGCGAGGCCGTACTTCCCCTTATTTTGTCACATCCCCTTTTCATTGGCGCTATAACTGCCCGCAAAAAAGAGGCCCCGGGATTTCCGGAGAGCCTCTTCTTTTATTATATATACTATATATATGTATTTCTGCTATAAGCCCTTATTTCAGGACTGTTCCGTCAGCAAGGGTAATGGTGTGGCCGTTGAAGTTGATGGTGCCAAGGTTGTTGACGGTGGTTGCCTGGCTGTCAGCGGTAAGGTTCCATACGGAGCCTGCTCCGATGAAGATGTCGGCATTGGTCTTGTACTTTTCGCCGCCCTGTGCGTTCGGGATGATAGTGATGGCGCCGGTCCATACGGAGTTGTTTCTAAGGGTCAGGTTGACGTCGGAAATCGTATCGACGACGATATCGCCATTCAGTGTTTCTTCATCAGCAATCAGTTCGACATGGCCGCCGTTAGCGCCCGGGGTACCCCAGCCGTAAGCGCCGTCATTGCCAAGGGCTGAGAGGATCGGAAGGCCCGGATCCTGCTGGAGTGTTGTCTTCTTCAGCGTGATGCGGTTGTGGGTGCCGGTGACGAGGAACATGCCGCCGTGATGGGAAATCAGGGTGGAGCCTGTTGCATTGAACTGCTGTACGCCCATGGTTCCGATAGCGGAAGGATCAGCGTAGAGAACGATGTTGTACGGTACGGACCCCGTTTCATTGCCTTCGAGCGTGGAGTTTTCAAGGGAAAGTGTATTGTTATTGCGGACTACGGCTGCCTTGGTGTTCTGTGCGTTCACGCTGCTGTTTGTCAGTGTGACGTCACCATTGACGTATGCGCCGTGGGAGTCCTTGCCGGTCGTGGTGAAATGGCTGCTTCCAGCAAGAATCATGCCGCCGTTCTGGGATACCTTCATAGCCGGGGATGCATAGCCGGATGTGGTAACGGTCGTGTTGACGACTTTCATCATGGCTCTTTCTGCTGTTTCAAGGGCAGGAGAATTGTTTCCTGTCGTTGTAACGGTGGAATCCGTCAGGTTGAGGTAGGTTCCCTTGCTGTATCCGAATGCGCCCGGTGCTCCGAGAGCAGAGGACGTGATGGATGCCTTTGTGAATGCGCCGTGGCCGCCATGGGTGACAAGGAGAGCTGCGTTCATACCGTACTGATCGGAGCTATCCGTATTCGTAGCATCGCCGGTCTTTGTGAATGTGTCGCCTGCTGCGCTCATGTAAGCATAGGAAACGCGAAGTGCATTCTGGTCAGCGGCTGTAGATGTATAAGTCTGTGCATCATAAGTGCCGTCTGTTTCAATCGTTGCTGCGCTTGTCCCCTGATCAGCCGTGTACTTGGCAGTCTGCGCCGGTGTCGGTGCGGGCTCAGGTTCCGGCTCCGGTTCAGGAGCTGGCGTGGGCTCAGGTTCAGGAATGGGTTCCGGGGCCGGAGCCGGTTCCGGTTCAGCCGGTTTCGGAGCTTCCGGAGAAAGGTTCTTGAATGTGCCATCTTCTACGGCTTTTTCAACGTCAGGCAGTGTCAGGGACATGCCTTTCAGAAGCGCTTCAGTGTAGTTGACTTCCGGCTGAGCAGCCTCGGCCGGAGCGCCTGCGGCAGCTGTCGTTTCCTGTGCCTTGGCCGGCTGTGCAGCTGTAGATGCAGCCGCTGCCGGTGCTGCATCCGCTGCAAAAGCAGACATAGAGCCGGCGCCTGTCATGACCAGGGCGCAGAGTAAAGCGGTCAGTTTGCTGTGTTTCATATATTTCCTCTTTTCTGAATAAAGATGATTCATACTCTGGATTCATTTGCTTGATTTATAGATACTAACACTGTTATTTTACATCAAATCGGCCTCGTTGTCACCCGTTCTGCTTTTTATACCGTTTATCACCCCTCATAAATTTTTTATCCTTGCAAAATGTTTCGCAGTATAGTAAAATTCGTATGGTTCTAAGTTTTAGCGTTGACTAATCCCCAACATATAGTATAATGAAGGTAAAGATAGGACAAATTCTATCTTTGCTCACACTAAGAGGAGGACCAACATGGAGGAAAAGCAATTTATCCGCCATTTACCCAGAGCATCCGTGCTCACTTTGAAGGATCAGATCTCCTATCAGGAAGGTCAGATCGCAAGCAAGACGCTGGCGCAAAACAAAAACGTCAGCCTAACCCTCTTTGCCTTTGATAAAGACGAAGAGATCAGCTCTCATCAGTCCACGGGCGATGCTATGATCCAGGTACTGGAAGGAAAAGCTCGCATCATGGTCGGCAAGGAATTCTTCGAGGTTTCCGAAGGAGAATCCATACTGATGCCTCATGACGTAGACCATGCAGTCTATGCGCTGGAACCGATGAAAATGTGTTTGACCGTTGTATTCCCTTATGAAAGATGAAGGGATTTAACGGACCGGAACTCCGTCCCCCCGGCGGCTCCGGGTTAAAAAGAGAGGCTTATAGGACATTTCGTGTTGTTTTTATAGTCGATGAGCCCCGCGTTTATCGGGCTCCATCGGCATTTTAAGACTTTCAGTAATTCTTAAAGGGTGGACAAAACGTGTTGGTAAAAAGCCTCAA
>OJKY01001485.1_pt1 | contig 14123 bp, 8 predicted proteins | sample 1596571 | NCBI WGS metagenome assembly OJKY01 (sample SAMEA4350170, study PRJEB24818) | metagenome | biome: human; feature: gut; material: faeces | place: Denmark | collected 2013-09 | reverse complement strand
GATCAACGAGGAAGAGTTCCATAAACTTCGCGGCGACAAAATCGCAATGATTTTCCAGGATCCGCTGTCGGCACTCGACCCCATCAACCGCATCGGCATGCAACTTACCGAAGCGATGATTCTGAAAAACCGCGCCAACCGCAGAGAGTCGAGGAAAGCGTTCAACACCCGCATGAAACTGCTGTGCGCCGCCATGAACGACGCAATGGGAGTTGACGAAAAGTCCCCGCGCGGCGTCGAAAACGCAAAACTCTGCAAGGATTTCGATACGTTTGAGTGCTTGCACCTTAAACTCGAAGGCGCATATAACGTCGCATACGAAAACGCCGAAAACGGCTTGGAAAGCGCGGACGACTTGCTTTTCCATATCGAAAAGAACGCCGTGTCCGAATTTGCCCGTTCCGTGCGCGAAATCGTTGCAAACGCCGAAAAATCGGTCAACGAATACGTTTCTGACAGCGACATCGTCGAATTTGCAAAAGCGTTCAGAATCGAGGCGGACAACGTAAGAAAAACAAGGGGCAAAGAAAAAGATTATTCAAAAGTCGTCGCTCCGCTTACCGCGCTTCGCGATAAGTTCAAGGAAGCGGTCGATAAGAAAATGCCCAACTTCTTTGCGTTTGCGTACTATAAAACGTTCGGCCACAACGAAATGCTCCCCGACGGCGATATCGACGAATTGAACGCGTTTTTGAGAAAATACCTTGACGATAACTTTATGCTTTCGTTCATCGAAGACGTCAAGAAAGGCGTCGTTTATTCGTTTGAAAAATCGATCGAGAAGAAAAAGGACGTCATAGAACTCATCAGGGCGAACCGCGCGGCGTACGTCGAGGGCGAACCCGATAAAAAACTTTATAAAGCCACCGCAAAAGTGCTTTCGGAAGCCGTGAAAGACTCAATCGATAAGCTCGCTATCATAAAAGACAGCACCGCTTATACCTTCGAGCCGAGCCTTTACCGCGCAATCGACACATATTTTTCGGCAATCCCCAACAACGTTAAAGAACAAAAACGTTACGATAAGGAGTCGAAAAAGATCGATAAAATCACCGCTCGCGGAAAAACCCCGGATTATAAGGTTGTCCCTGCAAAAATCATCGATCTGGACCTTGCAAGGCAAAATATCGTCGCGATTCTGGACAAGATCGTCGAAAGCTACGAAAAAGCAATCGCAACTGCCGAAAACTTCGACGCCGAAAAGGAAACCATTGCAACCATCGATTTCTTGAAAGAAAAAGCACAGGCTGTCGCGTATCGCGTCACCAGAATGGTTGCGAAAAACAAGGCGTTGAAACTGATGGAAGAAGTCGGCATTCCCGAGCCGAGAAAGAGATATCGTCAATATCCGTTCCAGTTCTCGGGCGGTATGCGTCAGCGTATAGTTATCGCAATCGCTCTTGCGGCAAACCCCGACATCCTTATCTGCGACGAACCTACGACCGCGTTGGACGTTACGATTCAGGCGCAGATACTCGAACTTATCAATAAACTTAAAAAGGAAAGAAACCTTTCCATTATCTTTATTACGCACGATCTCGGCGTCGTTGCGAATATGGCGGACAGAATCGCCGTCATGTATGCCGGCAAAATCGTCGAAACGGGCACTGCGGAAGATATTTTCTATTCGCCGGCGCACCCGTATACCTGGGCGTTGCTGTCTTCGATGCCCGACCTCGATACCGATGAAAAACTTGAAGCGATTCCCGGCACCCCGCCGAATATGATTTATCCGCCGAAGGGCGACGCTTTCGCCGCGCGAAACAAATATGCGATGAAAATCGACTTTGAGTTGCAACCGCCTATGTTTGAGATTTCGCCCACGCACAAAGCGGCAACATGGCTGTTGCATCCCGACGCACCGAAAATCGATATGCCGAAGATTGTTGCGGACAGAATTGAAAGAATGAAAAATCTGGCGAAAGAAAAAGCGGAAGAAACCGAAAACGGCAACGAAGGAGGACAAAATGAGCAATAATTTTAACGATAAAGAAGTCCTTCTGAAAGTCGAGCATCTTTCGCAATATTTCAAGCTCGGTCAGTCCACGCTGAAAGCCGTCAACGACGTCAGTTTCGACATCAAAAAAGGCGAAGTTTTCGGGCTTGTCGGCGAGTCGGGTTGCGGCAAAACCACGACGGGAAGAAGTATTATCAAACTTTATAACTGCACCGACGGTAACGTTTATTTTGAAGGAAGACGTATCTGTGCGGGCACGTTGACGTACAAAAACGCAATCAAAGACGCGTGGAAAAAGTTTTTCAAAAACTTTTCAAAAAAGAATCCGCCCGAAGATAAAAAGGATTTCAAAGGCGCATTTTCGGAACTTACCGGCGTATTGAAAGTCGAAATCAAAAATATCAGAAGTGCGAAAAGCGACCAGAAACGTTGCGATAAAAAGTACGCAAAGGAAAAAGTCGGTGAAGTCAATGCGGAATATCTGCCGAAGCTTAAAGAGCTTGACAAGAAATCCCCCGAATTCAAGAAGCTGATTTTGGAATATCTCGGAAAGCGCAGGCTTGCGAGAAAGGAAAGAATCGTCACGAAAATTCAGATGGTTTTCCAGGATCCCATTGCCTCGCTCGATCCCCGTATGACCGTCCGCGAAATCATTGCGGAAGGACTTAAAATCAGGGGCATCAGAAACAAGGAAGAAATCAACGAAAAAGTTTACGAAGTGCTTGAAAAAGTCGGGCTTGTCAAAGAACACGCGGGACGTTATCCGCACGAGTTTTCGGGCGGTCAGCGTCAGCGTATCGGCGTTGCAAGGGCAATCATTATGCGTCCCGAACTTATTATCGCGGACGAACCCATCTCGGCGCTCGACGTGTCCATTCAGGCGCAGGTTATTAACCTTCTCAACGATTTAAGAAAAGAGTTGGGACTTACGATAATGTTTATCGCGCACGACCTGTCGGTCGTCAAGTATTTCTCGGACAGAATCGCAGTTATGTACTTCGGTAATATGGTCGAACTTGCCGATTCCGACGAACTTTTCAAGCATCCTTTACATCCTTACACCCGTTCGCTTTTGTCGGCAATTCCTTTGCCCGATCCCGTGTACGAGAAACAAAGAGTGCGTATCGTGTACAATCCGCTTGCCGATCACGATTATTCGGTGGACAAACCTACTCTTCGCGAAATTTCAAAAGGGCATTTTGTGTCCTGCAACGACCAAGAAGAGGCGGAATACAAAAAACAACTCGGTCTGGACGTAGAAAACGCCGCGCAAGAGGAAAATACGGTTGACTAAAAGGCACGTAACAGAAACGATTGTATCCCTGATAATAGGGTTGACGCTGTTTTTTGTCATAACGGGAGTGAACGGGGTTTATGGCGGAAAACTTTCCGACGTCGAAGTCGCAAGGTTTTTGTGCGACGGGTTTTTCGTTGCCGGCGTAGTATTGCTTGGTTTCGCCGCGCTTTACTGGGCGTCCGATAAAGGCGCGTTCGACGGCTTGAAATTCTCGTTCACGTCGTTTTTCAGGCTGCACTTTTCGACGCACCGCTATGACTGGAAAGAAAAGGAAAGTTTTCAGGAGTATAAAGAAAGGATACATTCCGACGAGAAGAAAAAGAAAAACGTATCGATAACGGCGATTATCGGCGGCGTGTTTATGATCGGCGCGATAATATGCCTGATAATTTATGAGACGATTTAATTTATCATTCGATATAAGAAAAAAGCCCGACAATCGTCGGGCTTTTTTGATGCAAAAATATTAAATATTTGTTACGTCCATTTCGCAGACAGACAACTGACCGCGCCTGTTGAGAAAACCTTTTTCTGCCGTTCCGACGTACCCGCCGTTTAGGTAATCCTTGATATTGCCAGTCACACTGAGCGGGGGAAGTTTGCCGACGATTTCGCCGTTTTTTACAAGGAAAGCGAGATGCACGGGGCAGGCGTAATCGCCGCTTGACGTCGTGTCGCCGCCGCCGACCATCATGACGAACACCGCCGCGTCGTCCCCGATAAGTTCTTTTACGTCGGTTGCGGTTTCTTCAAACCTGAGGCTGCCGAAACCCGTGGAAGGCACTCCGTCGTATGAAGCGGACGATGAAACGACGCGCGGTATGTTGTAAAGCGCAGCCGCGTTTTTGTTTGCGAAAAGTGCTTTCAACACCCCGTTTTCGATAAGATAAGATTTGCCGTTTTCGGCAACGTCGCCCTCGTCGTCAAAGAAAGGAACGTTTATTGCGTCATCGGTGTAATCGGCATAAATCGAAAGTTTATCGCTCAAAATCTTTTTATTAAGTCCGTCTTTGAACACTGTTGCGCCCGATGCGTACATATGCGCCATGAAGTTTCCGAGCGCGGTTTCTACAAATACCGCGGGTGACGCGATGACTTTATATTTGCCGTTTTCGATTGATGTGGGCGTGTTGAATGCGTCGTAAAGTTTTTTTACGTCTTGCACCGCTTTGTCTTCGTCGTAGTCATTCGTTTCGCTGATGTAGGTCAGATCCATAAGGTTTGCCGTGGACTTATGCTTTATCGACAGGGCGATTACAAACTCGTTACCTTTGTACGAAAGATTGCTGCCGCTGTCGTTGATATAATTTACTTCGTCCTCGTAATATTGAATCTTGTTGTTGAACAAAAAGTCGGGCGTTTCTTTTTCAAGCCTTGCAAGAAGGCGTTTCGAAACGTCGATGAAATTATCGGTGTCGACGATATTTTTTATCGTGTTTTCGCTTCTTACGATAACGGGCGAGGGGACGCAGGGATAAGGAATTTTGTTTTCAAGATTTTTTATTGCTTCCGCTTCGAGTTTTTTCATGTCGCAGTCGCCGATTTGTCCGGCAACGCCGATAAACCCGTTGTCGTAAATACGGACGGTCGAGGTTGTTTCGACGACCTTTCTTAACGATTCGACTTTGCTTGCGGCAACGTTGACCGAGAGCGAGGAAGATTTTTTATAAATATATTCTTTATTCATATAGTTCTCCTTATTGTACGTTCATTTCTTTGACTCTGACGTACGGGCCGCCGTGTGCGACGTGCAGGGGGAATTGTTCCATTTTCCCGCAACCGCCGGTAACGCTGTTGTTGATTTCAACGTCTTTCGTCACACCGTCGATGAGTCCGAGTGTTTCAAAAACGTTGCCCGTGATGACGGAAATTTTAACGGGCGCGCCGATTTTGCCGTCGACGATTTCATAAGCGATCGACGGGGCGATTGTAAACGTGCTCATGCCCGAGCCGTGGTTTACGCCTTTGATGAAATAACCCTTTTTAATGCCGGCGACAAGTTCTTCAAAGGTGTCGTTGCCGCCTTCGATATAGGTATTTGTCATTCTTACGATAGGCTCGAACTTGCAATCCATTGCGCGAGCGTTGCCCGTAAGTTCTTCGTTAAGCGTGGCGGCAGTAGTTGCGGAATGAAGTCTTCCCGTAAGGATACCGTTTTTAATGAGATAAGTCTTTTCACATTTTGTGCCTTCGTCGTCGTAAGGGACATATCCGCTTCCGAAATCCGCGCCGCAGTCGACAATCGACAGCAAATCGGAGCCAACTTTTTTGCCGAGTTTCCATTCTTTTGCCATGGTTTCGTCGCCAAGCATGAAGTCGGATTCCGATTTATGGCCGAAGGATTCATGTGCGAAAATGCCTGCCGCAAGGGGAGATAATACGACGGGGAAGTTGCCTTTTTCGCAAGATTTTGCGTTTTTGACGAACTCCTGCGACTCCTTGATTACGTCTTTTAATCCGTCTTCAACGTCGTTGATTTCGTTGAAAAACGGACTTGTGTTGTAAAACATATTTTGCACGAAATCGTTTTCGGTTGCAAACGCGACAACTGCAACGACGCCGGCAAGCTGATAATCGTATTTAATATCCGCGCCTTTTGACGAATAAAACTCGTAAACGCTGTTGCTGTCGCTGTAAAGCGCAACCGACATCGCCGCGCCCGAGTCGTGAAGGAGAGGGAGCATACGATTTACCAAAGCCTGTTTTTCGTTAAGAGAAACGTTTCGGACAGAGTTATTTTCAAACTTCATTAAAACGTCTTTGTTCACCTGAAATTTCTTTACTATCGGGTTGTCGAGAATGTTTTTTGAAGGGGTTGCCTGTTTGTAAAGGTTATTGAGTTCCGTCTGGACGTTTTTAACCTCGCTTGTCGAAGCATAGTACCAGATATTGCCGTCGAAAACTCTGATAAACGCGCGTTTTTCGTTGCGTGTTTTCGATGATTCGAGTATTCCGTTCCGATACATAATGCCGGTTGAAAACCTGTCCTCGATGCGGACGTCGGCATAAAAACGATTGTCGAATTTATACATATTTGCTCCTTAATATTTTTATCAAAAATATTATATCACTTATAAACGGTGTCTTCAATAATATATAGTTTTCTTTTCTGCAAATTTACTGTAAACCGCGAATAAAAATTTACATTTAGAAGATAATTTGGTAAATTATTCTTTAAAATAAAATGAGATTCATATTAATCGCTTATGATTCAACCAAACAAGACAAACAGAATAGGAAAATATGCGGGAGTGAATCGCATGGCGGAAAGGGACGAACGAGAACAGCAACGGACTGTTGCGAGTGTTTTATCCCAAAGGACGAAAACTCTCCCATGCGGGAGAGAAAACGTTAAAAAAGAATCCGACGTTAATTAACGCCAGACCAAAGAAAACATTTGGCTACAAAATACCGGCATTTCTGTTTGAAAAAGAACTGCAAGTGTTGCGCTTCATTTGACATTTCTCTCTTTTTTCGGGGGGGGGGCGGGTGCGATTGTCGAAAGAGAAAGGGAATGTTAAACAAAACACAAGACGTATGTGCATTGTCGCATACGCTTTTTTTACGATTTCGCTGTGCATAGAAAACAAATGCCGACAATCATACGCCGAAGTGTCGACGAAATTCAACACATAGATAAAGCACGTCGTGGTTTGGTTGTGTATAATTATAAAATTATACAAATGGTTGACAATTTGTGCACAATGTGTGTATTATATAGTCGCTGCAAATTTATTTATTGGAATTAAAACACTATTATAAACGGTAGGTCGTTTTTCATATTCGCGGTTTTTCTTGGAATGTGTGATTTGTGGCAGAATCGACGGGGAAACTTGTTATATTTTTGTTTTTTAATGCCCCGCAATAAGTATAGTGAGGGATAAAATGAAATCCAGCAAAAAAAGAAGCAGTAGTGTTTTTGCCATTCTTGTAATGGCAATCGTTTTGTCGTGCATTTTTGCCGCTTGCGATAAAGTCGGCGAAAAACAAGTCCCGGTGTATAAAGGCATGACAATTTCGCGTAGTTTTGCAACGTCATCTGCAGCGACAGCGGCTGAGGATAACGGCAATCATTATGGACATTTCAAAGGTGACCACAATAATCGCAACGATGAGGTTGACCAAAACAAACCTTTTGAAGATCCAAATGCGCCGAGCATCGAGAACAAAGCGAACAGCACTTTGGACGTTGTTGGTTCGGCGGAAAGCATTTATTATGCGGATAAAAATCAAAATGTTTTCATAACAATCAAACTTTCAAACCCCGATAGTTATGAAATTTTGTCTTTCACTCTCAACGGGAAAAAGTATTCCAACTATATGTTCGAGAACGGCTCGGACATGGAGAATTTGGTACTTAAAGTCAACGTGGGCGATGTCGGAGGAATTGTGGAATACACAATCGACGCAATCAAGTACGTTGACGGCACGGAAATCAAAGACGTGCGTATGGACGGTGATAGAACGGTCAAAGCAGGCGTAAGAGCAAGCGACCAAACCTATGTCAACGTGACAAACGAGCAAAAGACGATGACAAGCATCTCGTTCGACGCGCAAGTTGTGGACTTGTATTCACTCATAGAAAAGAGCGGCGGATATGCAAAAGCTGTGCTGTACGACGGTGTGAATATGCTGACAAAGGACATCAAAGTCGGCGAAAAGACAAACATCGTCTTTGACAATCTTACACCCAACACCGTTTATCAATACGGCGTTGTAGCTTTTTATGACAACCTGAGCGGCAATGGCGCGAAACTCAACACTCTATACAAAAAAGCAGTCTATACCGATACAATCGTGCTGTTTAAGGACGTGCAAGTCGGCAAAGAGAGCATCGAATGGGGTTTTGTGTGGAACGAATCTTTTGCAAACAAGCAAATGAGCGCAATCTCGCTGTGGCAAAACGGCGCAAAGGTGCAGGACGTTGACACCACCGCAACGCGCCTTGACGGCTTGAAATCCAACAACAAATACACCCTCAAAGCAACCTACAAAAATCTTCAAAACCAAGACGAAACCATTGAAATCGAGTTTGTTACATATGCAAAAGCAGTTCCTACTGTTGAAATTGCAAACGTGCAGTCAACACAAACACAAGTTTCGTTTGAATTGAACATAACTGATACGGACAATGTCGGTGCGATCACAAAGATAGAACTTTTGCACGGAGATGACACACCGATAGCTGTTGAAAACACAGACAGAACGTTTGCAAACTTGCTTTCTAACAACAATTACACAATCAAGGTTACGTACACGTACGATCTTAACGACGGTGCAGGAAATCGTAATATTGTAAAAACGGCAGATTTCAAGACGCTTGAAAAAGCAGCGCCGAGCGTGGAAATAGGCAATTGGACAAATACGCAGAATAAGTTGTCGGCAGACGTAACGTATACGGACGTTGACGGAGTGGGAGGTATCGAAAGTATTGCGCTGTTCAAAGGCGAAACGAAAGTTGCAACGACAAGCGAAAGAACACACGTTGTTTTCGATGCACTTGAATGCGACACGGAATATACGCTTGTCGTCACTTACAAGTACAACCTCAACGACGGCAAAGGCGAACAATCGGCATCGCAAACTGCAAAGAGATACACTTCGCCGCGATTTGAATTTGTTGAAGCGACTTGTGCAAACACGAGTGCGGTTTCAAAAGGCGAAATCATATACTTCGAAGCAAAAGTGGTCAATCCGTCCGGTGTCGCAATTGAGCGTATCAAGATCAACGACAGATATTACACGCCGTCAAGCGGAACGACAAAGACGAGCATAATCGTCAACATCACCGTTGAAGATCAGTTTGAAGGTGGCAACACCGCTCTCGAAGTGACCGAAATTCAAGGCGCTCTCCGCGGACAAAAAGTGTCTATCGTTCCCACGCAAAGCAATGTTGCCAACGTGTTTGTCAACGGCGAGTTGAGTGTGAAGTCAATCAAAATTGTCGATGAGGACGGAAAAGAGTGCGATATGGTTGTTCAAGACAAGCAATACTATTATATCGTGTCTTTCGGCAACAAGACCGGATATTTGATAGATGATATTAATATTTATGGACAAACATACATCTTCGCCAACGGTGATTATACGATGCAAGACACACAAACCGCAAAAATTCCGGTGATGTTTACGAATGGAGTGAAAAACGTATCCGTAAGCAACGTCAAATACAGCAATGCGTCTTTGGGCGAAAAGAGCAAAGAAGTCGTGGGAGTTGAAATGCGTGCTGTGTGCGTAACAAACGAAGTGCCGGTCGTCATATCTACTGCTGAACAACTAAAATCGATGAATCAATGGGGATATTACGTGCTTGAAAACGACCTCGACCTTGCTGACACGGAGTGGAAAGATCCGTCCGGTTTCAGTGGCTATTTTGACGGACAAGGGTATGCGATCAAAAATATGAACTTTGTCGGCACGGTTGAAAACACCGATTTTAATTGGGGATTGTTTAATAACGCAAACGGTGTTATCAAGAACATTGCCTTGTGCGGCAGGCTTATCGTCACAATGAATAGAACAAATACCACAAATTATCAAGCACGTGTAGGTGGATTGTGCGCAACAGCATATGATTTGAACATAGAAAGCATTGCCAACAACGTTAACTTATCAGTCACAAATAATTGCGACGGGAGTATCTGTGCAGGCGGACTTGTGGGACAGTTCTCTAGTACGGTTACGATAACGGACAGTTACAACACGGGAAAAGTTAATGCGACGGCCAATTCAGATTCCACTCCCTATGCCAATGCCAATGCCTATGCAGGTGGACTTGTGGGAGATGACTATACCCCTGATAGTACGGTTACGATAACTGACAGTTACAACACGGGAGAAGTTAGTGCGACGGCTAATTCAGATTCTACTTCCTCCTTTACCTATGCCCATGCAGGCGGACTTGTGGGACATTCTATAACGGTTACGATAACGGGCAGTTACAACACGGGAGAAGTTAGTGCGACGGTCAATCACGATTCTACTTCCCGTACCGAGACCCTTGCGGGCGGACTTGTAGGGGGCGGTAGTACGGTTACAATAACGGACAGTTACAACACGGGAAAAGTTAGTATGGCGGCCAATTTCGATTCTACTTCTTATGCCAATGCCTATGCAGGTGGACTTGTGGGATATGTCTTTAGTGCGGTTATAACGAACAGTTACAACACGGGAGAAGTTAGTGCGACGGTCAATTCACGTTACATTGCCTATGCAGGCGGACTTGTGGGATATGGCGATAGTACGGTTACAATAACGGACAGTTATTACACGTTGCCGGAGAATAGTAGCAACAATTACGGAGAAAAGAAAGATTCAGTTGCAGAAATAGTGGCTATTATGGAAAACTTGTGGGATAGTTCGGTGTGGGATTTTGATAATCTTGATGAAAACGGCAATCCTATATTAAGATATTAATGATCTTTGCATAAAGAAATAATTAAATTTAGTTAAAGTTAAGCGCAACGCTTGCGGTTGTTGTTCAAACAGAAATGCGGGTGTTTTGCGGACTAATACTTTCTTTGGGTCTGGCATTAATTTAACGCCGGATCCTTTTTTAATATTTTCTCTCTCACACGGGAGAGATGTTGTCCTTTTTGGAAAAACTCTCGCAATAGTTTGTTGCTGTTTTTGTTTGTCACTTTATGCCACGCAATATGCAACCGTATATTTTCCTATACCGTCTGTCTTGTTTGATTGAATTATAAGCGATAAATATGAAATGCCTTTTTATTTTAAAGTATAATTTGCCAAATAAGTACGCGAATAAAAATTTACATTTAGAAGATAATTTGGTAAAATTACATACAAAGAAACAGCTGAGGTGATTTATGAAAAAAAGTCAACTGCAAAAATATGCGAAACTTATCGCAAGAAAGGGCGTCAACGTGCAAAAAGGACAAGACGTCCGCGTGAGAGCGTGTCCCGACCAACTCGACTTTGTGAGAATGGTCGTGGAAGAATGTTATAAGGCGGGTGCGGGCAGGTCACCGTCGAATGGGAATACAATCCCGTGACGAAAGCGACCTATAAATACTGCAAACTCGACGCGCTTTCCCGCACAGAAAAGTGGGAAGAAGAGAAGTATAAACACTTTGTCGAAACCCGTCCCGCACGGATATTTATAGAGTCCGACGATCCCGACGCGTTGAAGGGCGTAAATCAGGAAAAAGTCGCGAAAGCGCAGCAGGCAAGGGCAATGGCGTTCAAGCCGTACCGCGACCAACTTGACAACCATTATCAGTGGTGCATAGCGGCGGTGCCGGGCGTCGAATGGGCGAAAAAGGTGTTCCCTGGTGACACGAAAAACAAGGCTGTCGAAAAGTTGTGGCAGGCGATTTTGTTCACGTCCCGCGCCGACGGCGAAAACCCCGTGGAAGCGTGGAACGAGCACAACAAGGACATTAAGGAACGCTGCGACTACTTAAACTCCCTGAAAATAAAAGAACTGAAATATAAATCGTCGAACGGCACCGATTTCAGAGTGGGGCTTATCGACGGCTGCAACTTCCTTGGCGGCAAAGAAGACACGCTTGAAGGAATCGAATACAACCCGAATATTCCAAGCGAGGAAGTGTTCACGTCGCCCATGCGCGGCAACGCCGACGGAAAAGTCGTCGCAACAAGACCGCTGTCTTATCGCGGGGAGCTTATCGAGAATTTCAGCGTGACTTTCAAGGACGGAAAAGTCGTTGACGTCAGTGCGGAAAAGAACGAAGATTTGTTGCGCTCCATGATTTCGATGGACGAAGGCGCGGCATATCTCGGCGAATGCGCGCTCGTGCCTTACGACTCGCCAATCAGAAACTCGGGCATCACTTTTTACAACACGCTGTTCGACGAAAACGCATGCTGCCATCTCGCGCTCGGCAGAGGCTTCAACGAATGTCTGGAAGGATACGCAAATCTTTCGTTTGACGAATGCAAGGAAAAGGGCATAAACGACTCGCTCATTCACGTCGACTTTATGATCGGCAGCGAAGATCTGGAAATCGAGGCGGTCACCCGCGACGGAAAAACCGTAAAAATCTTTGAAAAAGGGAATTGGGCGTTTTAGGAGTTATATTTGCTTCGCAAGTTATATTTTGGCTGTCGCCAAAGTTAAGGTCGGTTGTATGCCAACAGATAATAATGCGAACGTTGCCAAAACGCCGATATTTCAACGCTTTTATGAAAAATGCTCGCTAGTAGTACGAAAAGTACAACCGCGTTCGCCTTTTCCAAAAATCATCAAAAATCTCGGCGTTTTCGGTTGTGAACAAGTTTTCCGTCGTGTTTTTAGAATAAGACAAGGCACGCGAGCGGCTTAATACCTTACCGTATAAGCCGTGAGCGTAACGCAGTATTAGTCAAAAACACGGCGGAAAACCTAAGTTCGTATTATTATCTGTTGGCATAAGATATGCAAATAAAAACAAATAAAATTGACACGTAAAGGCGAAAGTGATATTATTTTCATATTCCAGGGAGATATTTGTACAATGACGCTTGACGAAGTACACGTTAATCAAAGCGCGGTAATAACGAAAGTCGGGGGCGAAGGCGTTTTGCGCGGTCGTCTTCTTGACATGGGGCTTATCCCGAAAACCGCCGTTACGGTGATAAAATATGCGCCGATGGGCGATCCTATCGAGATTCGCCTGCGCGGCTACGAGCTGACAATCCGCAAAGACGACGCGAAAATGATTGAGGTAAACGCCTTATGAAATTCGCGCTTGTCGGCAATCAGAATTGCGGAAAAACCACGTTGTTCAATCAACTGACGGGGTCGAATCAGCACGTCGGCAATTTCCCGGGGGTTACGGTCGATTCAAAGTCGGGCGTTGTGAAGAAGCACGACGACTGCGTTATCGTCGATCTTCCGGGCATTTATTCGTTGCGCCCGTACACGACGGAAGAAATCGTCACGCGCGACTTTATTCTGAACGAAAAACCCGACGGCATAATAAACATTGTCGACGCCACCACGATCGAGCGAAATCTTTATCTCACGACGCAACTTATGACAATGGATATTCCTATGGTCATTGCGTTGAATATGATGGACGAAGTGCGCGGAAACGGCGGCACCGTCGATATTCAGAAAATGTCGGATATGATGGGCTGTCCCGTCGTGCCGATATCCGCCGCGAAAAACGAGGGCGTCGACGAGCTTATCGACGTCGTTATCAAAACCGCCAAAGAACAGATCAAACCCAAAGTAAAAGATATTTGCGAAAGTGACAGTCCCGTGCACAGATGTCTGCACTCGGCAATCCACCTTATCGAAGACCACGCGAAAAGCGCGGGCATTTCGGGAAGATTTGCCGCGATGAACCTTATCACGACGGGCGGCGACTTTGACAAACGTCTGAACCTTGACGAAAACGAAAAGGAACTTCTGGAACACAGCGTCGTCGAGATGGAAAACGACACCGGGCTTGACCGCGACGCGGCGATGGCGTCGATGACGTACGACTTCATCGAAAAGGTCTCGCGCGAATGCGTCGTGAAACCGCACGAGTCGAAAGAACGCCTGAAAAGCGAAAAAATCGACAAAGTACTGACGAATAAATACGGCGCGATACCGCTGTTTATCCTTATTATGGCGGCGATTTACCTGCTCACGTTTCAGGTTATCGGCAAATATATCGGGCTCGGCATCGAGATGGGTATCGACGCGCTGGACAAAGTTGTCGTAAAAGGGCTCACGAAATTCGGCACGAATCCTGCAATTATCGACTTTCTGGACAAAGGTTTGTTCGGCGGGCTTGGCGCGGTCGTATCGCTTTTGCCGTACATAGTCGTTATGTTTATGTTCCTGTCGCTCCTTGAAGACAGCGGATATATGGCGCGCGAGCCGCTGACCAGATGCAAAAAAATTATTAAAAT
>OJKY01001484.1_pt1 | contig 14139 bp, 7 predicted proteins | sample 1596571 | NCBI WGS metagenome assembly OJKY01 (sample SAMEA4350170, study PRJEB24818) | metagenome | biome: human; feature: gut; material: faeces | place: Denmark | collected 2013-09 | reverse complement strand
ACGCAGTACGGGGTGGCAAAGCCACCACGGCGTTTTCGCTTGTCCAAGGAGCAAAAAACCACGTTACAAGTGCAATTCCGGGAGTTAAACTGCTGATTGTGCCGGATAGACTTGCCGCCGAAACCGCATACACTCGTCTGAAAGCGTACGTGAACGACCGCGTCGTGTTTATCCCCGACAAGGACGACGTACTCTTGAACAGAAAGGCGGGCTCGGTCGGACTCACGGGAAGAAGAATCGAGGCGTTGACGCGCCTCATACAAAACAAAGCGGAAATCGCGGTTATCCCCGCCGAGGCGCTTTTGCAGTATTATCCCAACGTCGATGCGTTCAGGGCGGCGCACGTTACCCTTATGAAAGAAGAAGAGTACGCGCCCGAAAAAGTCGCGAACAAACTTGTGTCGATGGGTTATACCCGCGTCGAAAGCATGTCTGACCGCGGCGAGTTTTCATTGCGCGGCGATATTCTGGACGTATATCCCCTTGCAAGCGAATACCCGATAAGGATAAGTTATTTTGACGACCTTGTCGAAAGCATAAAATTTTTCCGCCCGGAGACGATGGAAAGCGTGAAAGAAATCGGACACGTCACGCTGTCGCCGGCAACCGACGTACTCATCACCCGCGACGAAGCCGACAAAATCATCGGAAAAATCAAAAAGCACCGCACGACGAACGGCGGAGCGAACGACGTAATCGACGACGTCATCGGCAGGCTCGAACTTAATCCGACCGACAGAAACCTTGTGTGGATAACGCCGTTTATCGACGAAAGAAGCGTGATTTTCGATTATCTTCCGCGTGACGCGACGATTATCGTGGACGAGCCGAAACTTTTGTACGACAAGTTGGAACTTATCGAAAAGGAACACTCGTCAAGGGTAAAAAGCCTTGTCGAAAGCGGCGAAGTACTGCCGATTCATAAGGAGTCGATTTTAACGCGCGCATACGCGCTGACGTATATAAGAGTGATGAAGCGGCTTGCGTTCCAGCAGTTGACCGCACTCAATCCCGTGTTCGAGTCAAGCGCCGTATATACACTCAAATCGCAGCAGCCCGCAAAGTATTATCTTGACCGCAACGTGCTTTACACCGACGTCAAAAATTTCAATGCGACGGGCTACAAAGTCATGCTTTGCTGCGGCGACGAAAACCGCGCGAAAAACGTGTCGAAATCGCTCAAAGAAAACGATATTTACGCAGAGTGCGACGAAGATTTTTCACGCAGTAAAATCATTGCGACAAAAGCCCCGATACGCGTCGGATTTATATATCATCAGGCAAAACTCGTCGTCCTCGGAATGGACGAACTTTTTGGCAAAATCGGACAGAAAACAGAGTTAAGCAAACCAAAAACGGGGTTTATCCAGTTAAAAACGGGAGATTACGTTGTTCACGAGCAATACGGGATCGGTGTTTGCGAAGGCTCCGACCGCATCACTGTCAACGGGATAACGCGCGATTACGTCGTGCTTCGTTACCGCGACGGAGGAAAACTATTCGTGCCGATCGACCAGATGGATATGCTGACGAAGTTTTCGGGCGGAGAAACGCCGAAACTCAATAAACTCGGTGGCGACGAATTCAAAAAAACCAAAGAAAAAGCGAAGGCTTCGATTAGAAAACTTGCCTTCGATTTGCTGAAACTTTATCAGGAACGCGAAAAGCAAAAAGGATATAAATATTCCCCCGATACGCCGTGGCAGCGCGAATTCGAGGAAAATTTCGAATACGACCTGACCGACGACCAGGATCGCGCCGTCCGCGAAATCAAGGACGATATGGAAAAAGGGCGCGTGATGGACAGGCTTGTCTGCGGCGACGTCGGCTACGGCAAAACGGAAGTGTCGTTCCGTGCGGCGTTCAAAACGGTCATGGACAACAAGCAGGTTGCGATTCTTGCCCCGACGACAATCCTTGCAAAACAGCATTTCAACACCTTAAACGCAAGGTTGCAGGGATTCGGGATAAAGACGGTACTTTTATCAAGGCTTCAATCGGACAAGGAAATCGACCGCTCGCTCAAAGAAATCGAAGACGGCGTGGTAAGTATCGTCGTCGGCACGCACCGCATACTGTCGAAAGACGTCGCGTTCCACGATCTCGGGCTTTTAATTCTTGACGAAGAGCAGCGTTTCGGCGTGGAGCACAAGGAAAAACTGAAAACGGTGAAAAAGGACGTCAACGTTTTAACGCTTACCGCAACGCCGATCCCGAGAACTTTGAATCTCGCGCTGAGCGGAGTCCGTGACATAAGTCTTCTGGAAACCCCGCCGAAAAACCGTTTGCCCGTGCAAAACTACGTCGTCGAATACAGCGACGGGCTGTTAAAAGACGCCGTCATGCGCGAAGTGAGCCGCGGCGGACAGGTGTTTATCCTTTACAACTACGTCGAAACTATCGAGGCGTTTGCCGAAAAGGTCAGGAAACTCGTTGACGGCAAAGCAAGGGTGATGGTGGCGCACGGTCAGATGGGCGCGGGCGAACTTGACAGGCGAATGACGTCGTTTTATCAAAGGGAAGCGGACGTACTTATCGCAACGACGATTATCGAAAACGGCATCGACCTTCCCGACGCGAACACGCTTTTCGTCATCGACGCCGACAGATTCGGGCTTTCGACTTTGTATCAGTTAAGGGGCAGAGTCGGCAGAAGCGGCGCGCTTGCCCACGCATATTTCACGACGCGGCTTAACAAAGTCCTGACCGACGACGCCGTAAAACGCCTTACCGCGCTTACCGAATACAGCGACTTCGGCAGCGGATTCAAAATATCGCTGCGCGACCTTGAAATAAGGGGCGCGGGAACCTTCCTCGGCGCGGAACAACACGGCCATATCGAAAAGGTCGGCTATGAACTGTACAGCAAGATTCTGAAAGAAACCGTGGAAGAAATCAAAAACGGCGGCGTAAAGAAAGAAAACAACGTGCTTATCAAAATCGACGTGGACGCATACGTCCCCGAAGACTACGTGGGCGACGGCGACAAAATCAGGGTATACAAGCGCATTTCGGAAGTCACGAGCGTGAAAGAAAGGGACGAACTTATCGCGGCGCTGTCCGACGTATACGGCCCTGTGTCCGCGCCGCTTAAAAACCTTATCGACATCGCGCTTCTGAAAAGCCTTGCCGGCGAATACGACGTCGAAAAAATCGTCGCGACGAAAAAAGGCGCGGCATTCGTGTTCCGCGACGCGAACGTTTTCAAGGAGCAAAACCTGCTTTCCGCCGTGGCAAAACTTACCGAAGACGTCGTGCTGACGGCGACCGTACCCCCGCAACTGTTGTTCAACACAAAGGGGCTGACGGTCGAACAGGTTGTCGAAAAGATGATAAACTTTTTGCTGATCACGCAAAAATCGTGAAATTTCCCGCGTGAAAAACAAAAAAACGATAAAAAGGAAAATATATAAAAACGTTTGCCTAATTTAAGGTAATCTTATATAATATGGTGTACGGTTTTTATTATTATATATAATTCCGCAAGGAGTCTATGATGAATATTAAGAAATTCTTGGCAGTTATACTTGTGACGATTATCGCGATTACCGTGTTTGCGGGTTGCGACGTTATCACGAAGAACGAGGAGCGCGACTACAACCAATCGCTTGCCACCGTGAAATACGCAGGGCTTACGTCCACCGTCACGAAGGGCGAGTTTAACGAGTCGTTCAACTCACTTGCCTACTATTACGTTTACTATTACGGATACACCGTCGACGAAGCGGCGACATCCATATTGGATTCGCTTGCCCAGCGCAAGTTGCTTATCCTTTACGTCCGTGACGAAATCGCAAAAAGTCAGGGCGTCGCAAACACCACCGCGGTTGCAGACCTGCTGAACGCCGTTGAGAAAAACGAAGCGGTAAAGAGCGCGAACGAATCCATGGCAAAGTGGTACAAGCAGGTTTTTGAGGAACTCTGGAAAGAGGCAAACTCCACCGACGACACGACAGACGACACGACAGATGACGATAAAGTCGACGAAACCGACAAAATCGCCGCGCGTCCCACACGTCCCGACAAAAAGGAAGCCGAGGTCGATTATACCAAACCTTTAGATCCCGCAAAAGCCGAAATTAAGTTCTTTGAGAAACCCTACAAAGATTTGTACACCGAAAAAGAATGGGACGAACTTAACAAGGTCGAGGGCAAAGCCGACTATATACCCAAGGCTCTGAACGAACTCAAAAAACAACTTGCAGACAACTACAAGTCCTACGATTATTACCTTAACAGCGCTTACGAAACCCAGCTTATCTCGAAGTATAAGAGAGAACTCGTCAAGGATTTCAACCCCGACGACGCCGCAATACAGGCTGAATACGACAGATACGTTTCTCTCAACAAGGAAAAATTCAGCATCGAAACGGAAGCGAATTACAAAACCGCAATCTCGTCGTCCTTGACAAACACCGTTTATCATCCGACGTCGGAACACGGCTACGGCTACGTTTTCAACATTCTCTTTAAGTTCAGCGACGAGCAATCGACCGAACTTAAAAACTTCACGGCGGGACAACCCGACAAGGAACTTGTCAAGGCGTTCCGCGACGCACTAGCAAAAGGCATTAAAGTCAGAAAGTCCAACCTCAACTACGATCCCGAAGCGGTTTGCGAAAAGTGCAAACAGGCGCAAAACGCCAGCAAGAATCCCAACAAGTATTGCACGGATAAAGACTGCAAGGCTCATCCTTACGAAGTCTATGAAGAAGGCCACGAAAAGGCAGGCGAGATTAAGGAATTTGACGTGCAAGATGTCCTTAGGGAAATCAAAACGGAAATCGAAAACGCTGAGTCGTTCGACAAAAAACGTGAAGTTGCCGCGAAATACGTTTATATGGTAAACGACGATTCCGGAATGTACAACACAAGCAGCAACAATGCAATCACAGGTAACGGCAACGGATATCTTATCGCTCCCAAGGGCAAAGATTCTTCCTTTGTTGCGGAATTCACGACGCTCGGTCGCGCGCTTATAAACGGGGAGAGCGATATCGAAGGCGTTGCATACGACGAACTTAAAAACAAAGGCTATGACATTAACGGAAAGGGATTGGGCGCGTACGGCTGGTGCGTCACCGACTACGGCATTCACTTTATGTTCGTAAGTTACATTCCTTACGACACGACCGTTTCGGGCGTAGCGGACGACCTTATTCCCCCTGACTACATCGTTTACTATGGCCGCGAAGACGACGAAAACGACAAAAATAAAACGCTCCGTGACGTCATTGTCCAAGATCTTAAATCCAAAAATACCGAGGCACGTTATCAGATTGCCGCTCAGAACGCAATCGCAGCAAACAAAGACAACTCGATTTCAAGGAATAAGAAAGCCTGGGAAAAGACAGTGAAAGAACTCAAAAAATCGCTTGGCGTAAAAGACTAAGACAAAACAATCAAAAACCTTCGGGTAACCGAAGGTTTTTTTATCGGGTTTTTTGAAAGAAAAAACAACCGCAGGATAATCTCAAAAATTAGTATTGTAAAACCAAGAAACTTATGATATTATATAATCAATAAAACAACTTTCGGAGTCATTATGCAAAACGAAAACAATTTTGAAAAACACGAAAAACTGAAAAAAAAGTTGAAGATCGCGGGATTTGTCCTGGTGATTGTCGGGGCGGTGCTGGCACTGGTGGCGTTTATCGACTTTTTTATAACGGTCGGTAATCCCGACAAAGGAATGCCCAAACTCTTCTTCCTGGCGTTTATAGGGCTTCCCATGCTGGGTATCGGGGCAGGGCTTCTCACATTGGCGTTCCGCCGCGAAATTGCCACGTATTCCAAAAACGAAAGTGTGCCCGTCATTAACGAGGCAAGTTCGGAAATCGCGCCGGCAATACAAAACGTCGTGAAAGCGGCAAAAACCGAAAGCGGCGTCAGGTGCGAATGCGGCGCGTTGAACGACGCTGACGCGAAGTTCTGCAAGGCGTGCGGAAAGCCGCTTGCAAAAACCTGCGACAACTGCGGCGAAGCGAATTCCGCCGACAGCGCATACTGCATTAACTGCGGCAACAAGCTGTAATAAAAAGAGAAAAGGGGACTTGCAAAAGCAAGTCCTTTTTTTGCGCCGCGTTTTTGACTAATACTGCGTTACGCTCACGGCTTATACGGTAAAGTATTAAGCCGCTCGTGTGCCTTGTCTTATCCTAAAAACACGACGGAAAACCATACAAAATCCGATATTCGTCGGGAAATTTTTTTATATTCGTTGAATTCTCGATTTTTCAATGATATAATAATATAGGCAAAACCCGCGGGAGTGTCCGCGGTTTGCAAAACACAGATTAAGGAGAAAATTATGGGAGATTATTCAAAATTTATCGACGAAAAAAGACGCGCCGTACCGACGCCCGAAAGCATGGTTGACGAAAACGGCATTTGCGCGTTCGGAACATTCGACAAGGAATTTGAAAAAATGGACCTTGTGAAACTGAAAAAACCCACAAGTTTGCCAAATTGCTTCAACAGGCTTAAACTCACGCTGTGGGAAGCGACGGAAGTCCATCTGAAAAACGGTGTGCTGCTTGCGGTGGTTTGCGATATGGGCATATTCGGAAAAACGCTGAACGTGTTTTACGACAAGCGTACGAAAAAGGTTTATTGCTGGGATACCAACTTAAAATCAAAGGACACCGTTATCGCGCCGAACCTTATTAACGGTGCCGTTGCAGAAGGGGAAACACCCGTGTCGCACGTCAGATATGTCAACGACTTCCAGGACGGCAAATGCCATCTTAAAGGACAACATACGGGCAAATGTCTGATCACCGTTCCTCAAAAAGACAAAACGATCGTCGCGGCAATCAAAGAAAACTACGGCGAAGCGACAATCGAGTACGACTTCACGCTGACGCGTTTGTCAAAACCTTGCGTAGCAAGCATTCCTTTTGGCAAAAACCGCCCGCTGTACAGCCAGAAAGACTTCTTTAAGGCGGAAGGCAGGCTTGTCATTAACGGCGAAGAAATGCTGACGGACGAAGATTCCGCGGCAATCGTCGACGATCACAGGGGCTATTATCCCCGCCGCGCCCATTACGACTGGGTAACGACGATGGGTAAATGCAACGTCGACGGCGCAGAAAAATGGCTTGCGTTCAATCTCACCAGAAATCAATCCATCGATCAGGAAAAGTATAACGAAAACATACTTTGGCTTGAAGGGAAAACAAGCATTCTTCCGCCGATAACGTTCACGAGAAACCCCGAAAGTAAGGACTTTAAGGATTATTCGGAATGGATTGTTAAGGACGAGCACGATATGGTAAACCTTAAATTCAAGGTATACAATATGAATCCGATGATTATGCACGCGCTTGTCGTAAACATAGATTATTATGTCGCATACGGCGAACTCGAAGGGTATATCCGTGACGAAGACGGCAAGAAATACGTCCTTGACGGAATGCTCGGCATGGGCGAAGATAAAACGCTGCTGCTGTAATAAAGCCCGAAAAACATCATGCAAAGTACTGCCGTACGACAAAAAACACAATAGTTTTATGAAAATCTTAAACGGCGAAACGTGCAGTTTATCGGTCAAAATCGCGCGATAAAACATATAACCACGAGAACAGGACAAAAAACAAAAACAAAAAAGACAGCCCGCGGGTTGTCTTTTTTATGCAAGGAAACAAGTTGTATTTAACGAGGTTCCGAATTACTGTTCCTGCGATTCCTGACGGAGCAGGGTTGCGTAGCGCAGCATATGTTTGCGAGAGGACACGCCGAGTTTTTCCAGAATGTTGTGGTTGTGGAATTTAAGCGTGCTTTCGCGGATATTAAGGACGTCGGCGATTTCGTTTGCGGACTTGCCGTCAATATACAAGTCGAAAATCTTTCTTTCCGTTTTCGTGAGTTCTTTCAGCCCGGCTTTGAACGCCTCGTAGTTGTCCGGATCGATTTCGTTTTTGCGGGAATACGCAAGCCTTTCGATTTCGGCTTGTCGCTTGTCGATTTCGGCGGTCTGGTTTTCGGTGACACTTGCAAGTTCCTCGTTCTGGCGTTTCAGCTTATCCGTTTCGAGATCGCGCAGTTTATCCTGTTCGGCAAGGTAGACGAACAAGTCGTCGATTTCGATAATGTCGGAGTTGTTTTCGGCGTGCTCCTGCTTGCGGATTTGTTCCAGATTTTTTATCACCGGCGCGACGAATTTTCGTGAGAAGACAACCGAAAGCACGACGGCGGCGAACACCAACAAGAAGCATACCAAAACGATTCTCGTTGCGTTGACCGCAATGGTTTTGTCAAAGCCGCTTTTCGGCTGCATTACCACAAGGGAGTATGCCGTATCGCATATCGAAATCGTTTTCGTGACGGCGACGAAATTTGTTTCGCCGCTAAGTTCGGTAAGGTTGTTTTTAATTATTTTCGGGGAAAGAGTGCCGCTCGGTTTCAGGGAATAGCCGCCGAGAACGCCCGTCCAAAAGATATTTTCGCAGTCGATTTTGCTGTCTTTTGAAGTTTTTGAAAAAGTGCAGGTTAATTGATCCAACCTTGTCGGCTGGGCGAAGTAGTCCTTGAAGTAGGTGTTGGAGATTTCAAAGCCGCAGATGCCGTAAAACGTGTTGTCCGCGCCGAAAATCGGGGTGATATAAGCCATCGCACTGTCGCTTGTGCCGTCAAGCGCATAAACGTCGGACAGCAGCGGTCTTTTATCTTTTACGGATTTGCCGAAGATGTCTTTTATTTCTGCCACCGATTCGGTATTGAATTCCAACCGCCATTTACGATGCGGCATTATGCCGTTTTGCCTGCCGAGATCCGAGTTTCCTCTGTACATAAGCAACGTTTCGTCCGTGCGGTCGAGGGTACTGCGCTGGAAGTACAGCCCGGTTCTGGATTTGTCGGCGTTTGTAGCACCGGAGTTTACGGTTGCGTCCATCACAATGAACGCGCCCGAGGCGTCGGCTTTCAGCAGTTCTTCTCTGAGTTTCGGCAAAAGGGCTTTCTGCATGCCTTCGGTATGCGACAGGGAGTCGTTCAGCGCGTTGAAAGAAATCCCGTTTTCGGACAGATACGCGTCGATTATCGCCGAAGAGTCGGCGGCAAGCATTTCGCCCATCATCGAGATATCGTCAAAGTATTTTTCGATTTGTCTTGTATAAAACTCGTTCTGGAAAGTGAGGTTGTCGGAATATTTGTCGGTCGTCGTCGAAAACTGCCCGGCGAAAAACACACCGCAGCTTACAAACACGCCGACGGCAAGAACCAGCGCGAGCATATACAACAAAAGCTTGCGCCACATTGACTTTTTTCTGTTTTTGAAATCGGCGATTTTTAACATATTTCGGGATTTATCGCCGCGTTCAGGCGACGTTATAAAGCGCGGCTTTCATTTCCGCGACGATTTGTTCCGTGGTGCCGCCCGCCGCGTATAGCGAGGCAAGGTTTTTCTGGATTTTGCGGATTTCGTCGTACAGCGTGCGTACTTTGGAATAATAGCCGTCGAAATTCGGTTCTCTCACGAAAGTGCAGGTCGCGACGGTTTTCGTCAGTGCGGCGTAAAGGTTTTTGAAGGCGTCCGACTTAAAGGAATTTTCGCCGATTTTCGCAAAAGCCCCCGTTCTTACGGGCATATATCCGGTTGACAGGACGAAGTCCACGTTGCGCTGTTCCTCGGTGAACCACCGCGCGAATACGGTTGCCGCCTCGGCTTTTTTGTCGGTCGTTTTATAGGCGCAAAGCCCGACGCCCGCCTGCGTTGCGACTTTCTGTTTTCCCGCCTGTTGGGGCAGGGGTAAAACTTGCAGATTCATATCTTCCGACGTATTGTCGGGGTACGTGATTTTGTCGTTGGCGTAAAGCACGGAAGCCGAAGAGCCGATGCCGGCGCACGTTTGCGCGGTCATAATCTGCGTGTTGTAGTACATATCGGACACAACGATATGGCCTTTGGCAATCGACGTCGCGAACGCCTCGTAGGCTTTTATAAACGACGGGTTGTTTTCGTCGTACCAGCCGTCCTTGTAAGAAACGCCTTCGCCGTCGGATATTGCACAGAGTTCCGCAAGTCTTATAAGATAATCGATGGCGCAGAAGGGTTTTCCGCCCGACCACTCGTAATATTTTTCGGCGACGGTGAAGAAGCCGTCCCACGTTTCAAGGTCGGACACGGAAACTTTTTTTTCGGCGGCGAATCTTTCAAAAACTCCGCCCGCGATGAACAGCATATAAGTCGATTTGGAAACGGGAAAAACCGAAAGGCGGTCGCCCAGCATGCCGTCGCTCAGAAAATCGGGGACGAAGGCGTCCAGTTCGGTCGGCGTGAAATAATCTTTCCAGTTCAGAAGGTTGTCCGCCCCGAGACTTTGCGCGTCGCCCGAGTGGCAGAAGAACAGGTCGGGCATATCCTTGGAGCCCGCTTTCCCCGCCTGCGCGTCTTTGAGTTTCTTTCCGATCTGGGAAGCGTTGGACATCAGTGTAACGTCAATGATAATTCCTTTTTCCTTGCCGACGGTCGCGTTGAATTTCTCCACGAAGTCGTTCATCGGGGAGTTGGATTGTTCGCCGTAAACGTGCCACATCGTAAGAGTCGTGGGTTTTTTGGGATCGAGCAAGGATTTATTTTTGTTGCAAGCAACAAACGTAAACGGAATTGCAAGAAGCGCCGTGGCGGCGATCAACAAAGTGAGTATTCTTTTGGCATTACGTTTCATAGTGTTTTTCCGTTATTATCAGTCGGGGGAAATTGCCCCGATTTTTCAAAAAATCAAATTATTTTTGGGTTTTTCCCCACCTTTTGGCGGGTTGGGTGGGGGAAAAGCCGTCCTGATTTTGATATACTGTCTATACACTCAAAGGTGATTATCTGTATTATAGCATAACATGCGCGCGCAAGTCAATCCGCCTTTGAGACAATAAAACGCGATATCTGCGGAATTAACAACGGTTTTAAGTCGCGATTTTCGGCGATTTGGAATAAATCACTTAAATCAAAAGGAGCAAGATTATGAAAAGAAAATCATTTCTCGCAATTATGGTGCTGATGTTGGCAATTGTTCTGCTCACTGCCTGCAACAAGGACGGAAAACACAACGAACAAGAGTATATGATAACCTTTGATAGCAAAGGCGGCAGCGCGGTGCAATCTATCAAGGCAAGCGCAGGCGCGGCGATTACAGCCCCGACCGATCCCACCAAAGACGGTTTTGTTTTTGCAGGCTGGTATGAAAGCACGGATGGCGGAGTAACGCTTTCCGACACGGCATTCAGTTTTTCATATATGCCGGCAAGAGTTTTCACGCTTTATGCAAAGTGGGCGACTGCCGACATTAAGGGCAAGACATTCAACAAAGTTGACGCAACCATCGAGTGGGAGTCCGAAGCCGTCAAGCAAGCGCTTCTTGCAGAAATGGAAATGACGGAGGAGCAGTTTATACAAAGTCATAAGGTATCAAAAGTTACGCTCGTTTTTGCGGCGGATAAAGATTCCGTGACGGCGACTTTTGATCAACACCCGGGCGAAGAAGACGATAAAGGCAAAGGCGTCAGAACGCTGTTGTACAGGATTAAAGGCTCTGCTATCGTGTTTTACGACAGCCAAGAAGATATGGAAAAAGAAATCCCCGCTCACGAAATGGGTTTGCTTGCCGGCTCAACGTTTGAGTTGTCCTCAGATAAAACGACCATTATACAGAGCAATATCCAACCGGGAATTGGAACGATTAAATATAAGTATAGCGTTGTGGTAAAATAAACCGGCGTAAAAGGAACAAACACAAATAATAAAGGTTTTAAGTCGCGATTTTCGGCGATTTGGAATAAATCACTTAAATCAAAAAGGAGAAAGACTATGAAAAGAAAATCAATCATTGCAGTGCTGGCATTGGTATTAGTGTTGGCGTTGTCGTTGTCGATATTCTCGGCATGCAACAAGAAGCACAAATATTCAAGCGAGTGGAAGTTTGACGAAAAAACCCACTGGCACGAATGCACCGCGAAAAAGCACACCGACACAACGGAGAAACTCCCGCATGAGTTTAAGGAAGAAATTGTGAAAGCAGCAGACTACGGAGTGGTCGGCGAAAAGAAATTCACGTGCAAAGACTGCGGATATAGTTATACCGAAGACATCGACGCACTTGGTGCGAAGGACAACGAAATCAAACTTGCAGAAGGCAAAACGCTTGATAAAACGTACGACGGAAGTGCTGTTGACGTTTCGGACAAATTCTCGTTCAACGGCAACGGCGAAGTGACGTTAATGTTCAAGGCAAAAGGCGCGGAAGACGACGCATACGCCGCAACCGCCCCGAATAAAGTCGGCGAATATACCGTGAAAGTCAGCGTAAAAGCCACGGCAGAGTGGAAATCCGCGACAAAAACTTTCGACTTTGCAATCACCCCCATGGTAATCAGCGTTGACTGGGAGCCTCAATACAATAATTCAAATATTTTTACGGGCGCACCCGCCGAATTGCTTGATGGCGACGAAGCAATGATTACCGTTACAATGAGTAGTGCCAACGTCGGAGCAGAAGTTCAAAGCTTTGAAATCACAGGAAAAGACGCGGGCAATTACAGCCTTGCAATAGAAGACATTAACGTGGAAATCATCAAAGCAGACATTAACTTTGAAATCAGCAATGCGAGCGCATTTAATGAGTTGTTCTTTGTCGGCGCAACGAATATCCCCGATCCCACAACAAATTACGTTGAAATCGGCACCGGTTACGGCGAAAGGACTATCGAGTGGATAAGGCACCTTGGTGACGGCGCTTGGAGTCGCACCCTTACAAAAGACGAAGTAATAGGAACAGCAGGCGAATATCGCGTGCGCATTAAATATGCGGAAGGCGACAACTACAATTTCGGAGCCACCCAGTACGTCAGCTTCACTGTAAAGAAAGAAAGCGTGCTTACCATAAAAAATATAATCGGTCCTGATGGTAATCCTATCGCCGGCATAACCGATAGTACTTTGGGAATTAAGTTTGGCGAAGATAGAATTAATATGCAGGCTCAGATAGACGGATTATGCGAATATTTGACAAACACAGACAATGCAGAGAAATACTTTATTATCAGAGTTCAGTGCGGAGAAATCGTCATTGCAAGATTTGAAAGAAGAGGCGTGCAGACCACGAGCGATTTAAGTTATGTGTACACGTATGGCGGTATGTCGTTCGATAATGACCGAGTGACCGGTATGCATTTCGATTTGTTTGGCGCAAACGAGTACGTTAGCGCGGAAGGCAAATGGATTGGTAACGAAGATTTGGAAATTACGATAGAAATAACAGACTCCAAAGACCACCCCGTACTCAGCAAAGACTCTTTGCAGAACAGCTCATCGGTTGGAGGCGGTCAAATCGCGGTGTTTGAAGTGCAACTTCCCGAGGGAGATGAAAATATTTGCACGTTCGACGTGAGTTGGTCGGGTGCGCCAAAAAATATCGAAATGGTATTGTACGATGCGGTTACCGGTTCCGAAACAAGCATTGTTGTTAATAAAGTCGGCGAAAACAAATTTACGTTCACGGAAACTTCCGGCAGAAAGAGTTTTTACTTGTACGTAGAAGAGTTGGAAGCGACCAATAATGCTTCGGGGTTTACGATAACGGCTTCCTTTACATCGCCGACAAGATTGAATTTCACGGGTAACGTTGCGTCGGACGAAAGGTTTTACTCGAAAGGTACATCGGTAAAATTCATTGTCGGTGTAGGCGACGCGAGTTCGGAACAGAATTTGAAATACACCGTTGCGCTTTCAAATAATGATAATTTTAGTTATCAGGTTCACGATAAACAAGGCAACGCCATTGAGCTGGTGGATGGTTCTTTCACTATCCCCGCAGGAACAAATGTTGAAGATTATATCATAACGGTTACTTGTGAAAATATTTCAGGCGGTGGCCCCGGCCACGGCATTGGGGTAAAATGCAAGTTGACGGTAACGAAAGAAATCGTCGCGGCATAATTCAACAAAATAAAAACAACAAAAGATCGGATAAGCGGGGTAAAACCCGCTTGTCCGAAAAACATTTTACTTAAAGAAGAAAATAATTAAATTTACATATAAAAAATAATAAAGGTTTTAAGTCGCGATTTTCGGCGATTTGGAATAAATCACTTAAATCTAAAAGGAGCAAGACTATGAAAAGAAAATCAATCATTGCAGTGCTGGCG
>OJKY01001467.1_pt1 | contig 14229 bp, 10 predicted proteins | sample 1596571 | NCBI WGS metagenome assembly OJKY01 (sample SAMEA4350170, study PRJEB24818) | metagenome | biome: human; feature: gut; material: faeces | place: Denmark | collected 2013-09 | reverse complement strand
TGTTTACCGACGTCAAGGAAGGTGCCTACTATGTGGACGCTGTGAACTGGGCCGTGGATAAGAAGGTCACCTCCGGTAAGACCGAGACGACCTTCGCCCCCAACGACTCCTGCACCCGCGCGCAGGCCGTCACGTTCCTGTGGCGCGCTGCCGGCAGTCCTGAGCCGACCGCAAGCGAGATGACCTTCACCGACGTGAAGGCGGACAGCTACTACTATAAGGCCGTCCTGTGGGCCGTCGAGAACAAGATTACCTCCGGCATGAGCGACACGCTGTTCGCGCCCGACGCGACCTGCTCGCGCAGCCAGATCGTGACGTTCCTGTACCGCATGCAGAACAGTCCTGAGAGCAAGGCAGAGAATCCGTTCACCGATGTGAAGGCGGACGCCTACTACGCAAACGCCGTCTTGTGGGCCGTGGAAAACGGTGTGACCACCGGTGCGAGCGCGACGACTTTCGACCCCGCGGGCGACTGCACGCGCGGGCAGATCGTCACCTTCCTCTATCGCTGCCTGAGCAAGTAAGCGATAAAAGCAAATAGGAGAGCCCCCGAAGAAAACCTTCGGGGGCCCTTTTTTTGCGGAACGGGTGGGAGAAATATCAACAGAAGTTGATGTTGCGTTGAGAAAGAGTTCATCTGCTTGCGGTAAAAATATAAAATCTGATGTTGTAAGTTCCGGCGGGGATGCCCGCAGATGAGGTTTTTATCTTTCAGGAAGGAAGAAACGAACGATGCGAGTGAAGATTATTTCCGACAGCACGTGCGACCTGTCGCCCGCGCTGCTCGAGCGCTATGATATTGCCGTCACGCCGCTGTGCGTCATCAAGGACGGCAAGGACTTCCACGATGGTGTGGACATCACGCCCGTCGACATTTTTGCCCACGTGGACGGCGGCGGAGACCTTTGCAGCACGTCGGCGGTCAGCCAGTACGAGTACGGCGAGATGTTCGCGCGCTACGCAAACGAGTATGACGCGGTGGTGCAGATCACCATCGGCGCGAATTTCTCCTGCTGCTATCAGAATGCCTGCGCCGCGGCGCAGGAGTACGAGAACGTCTTCGTGGTCGATTCGGAGAATCTGAGCACCGGCCAGGGCCTTCTGGTCGTCGCGGCGGCGAAGCTCGCCGAGCAGGGCCTTTCCGGCGCGGAGATCGCCGAGCGCGTGCGCGCGCTCGCGCCGAAGGTCGAGGCGAGCTTTTTGATCGAGCGCCTCGACTACATGCGAAAGGGCGGCCGCTGCTCGGCTGTGGCCGCGCTGGGCGCGAATCTTCTGCACCTGAAGCCCTGCATCGAGGTGCGAAACGGCAAGATGGCCGTGTGCAAGAAGTACCGCGGCTCGTTTGAAAAGTGCATCCGCCAGTATGTAAAAGAGCGCCTTGACGGGCGCGAGGACATCGCGCCGGAGCTCACGTTCATCACCCACGCGGCGGCGGACGCGAACGTCGTGGCCGCGGCGAAGGAGGAAGCGGCACAGTACGGATCGTTTGAGACCGTCGAAGAGACGCAGGCGGGCTGCACCGTCTCGTGCCACTGCGGCCCGAACACGCTCGGCATCCTGTTTGTGAGAAAGTAAAGGAGAAACCACCGTATGGCTCGCCATACGGTGGTTCTTTTTTCAGACTTTTACGCTTTTTCGCCAAAAGACGACTGCCAGCGCGGTGCAGACCGCGATGGCGGCGGCATAGGGGATGACGAGCAGAAACGCGGTGCTCGCCGGTGCGCTGTAGGAAGCGTAGCGGATGCCCCAGAGCATATCGCAGTAGTTGAACGCGACAACGGCGCACATCACGTCGGAGAGCAGGATCGCCAGCGCGGCGAAGGTACAGGACAGAGCTTTCATGGAGAGACCTCCTTATTTGTGTTTGGTGCTTTTGAGCAGCAGCGCCGCGCCCGCGGCGATGGCCGCGACGCAGAGCAGCAGAAAAATGCCACTGCCGTCGATGCGGATCATCGACGATCCGCTGATCTGCGCGGGAACGGACGGGACAAGGATCGACAAAACGCCATAGACGATCAGCGCGGCCGCGCCGCCGAAGCAGAGAATGAGGCTCAAAAGCCGCATCGTCCGGTGCTCCTCCTGCGCTTCGGCGGGCGCGGCATCCGGCGTACCGTCTTTTAGAAGGTAGTCGAGCGAGACGCCGAAGTAATTGCTCAGCGCGAGGAGCTTGTCGCTCTCAGGCATCGCGCTGCCGCCCTCCCATTTGGAGATGGCCTGACGCGAGACGTTCAGCGCCTCTGCGAGCTGCTCCTGCGAAAGGCCGCTCTTTTTGCGCAGTGCATAGAGTTTTTCGGGTAGTGCCATGGTTCCTCCTTTCGCAAAAAGCATAGCGTTAGCGTGCGCAAAATGCCATGTATTGCAGTAGGCAATCGCGCAACCGTGGGTAGCAATGAAGACTTTTTGCGGAAAACAGTCCTGTTTTTGCCCATTTTACCATGCGGAGGGGGAAAGCGCCAGCGGAGAGCAAAAAATCACCCGAACTGGAATTTGTTCGGGCAATTTTGGTTCAGTTCTGTTCCTCGGAGGGGGCGTTCTTCTTTTCAAGCTCCGCGCGCAGCATGCGGTTTTCAGCCTGCAGGGCGTCAAGCTTGTCGTTCAGCGGGGCGAGCTGCTTTTTGAGCTCGCGCGCGACGATGCCCTGATAGAATTTGTACCGGCTCGCTGTGCCGGCTGCGGCGCACACGACGGTCACGCCGCCGGCGATGAGGCCGGCCTTTTTCCAGTCGACCTTGCGGACGACTTGCAGCACGGCGCGCTGGTCGAGCTTTTTGCCGCGCAGCGGCGCGGGCGCAGCGCTCTCCGCGCGCACGGGGAGAATGTGGATGGTTTCGAGCATTTTCATCGGATCGTCCTCCTTGATCCATGTTATTTTTCGACTCTAAAGGTATCATGCCGCATGCGGAATGTCAACCGCGGGGATGCGTTGCAATGGATAGAAAAACGTGCTATGATGACCGAAGATTTTTGATTCGAAAGGAAGCGAGGGGAGCGATGCTCCCGCGTTGACATGATCGCGATTCTGCTTGCGCCGGTGTACCTGCTGGCGAATTACTATTTACTGCGCCGCGTGATGGGCTGGGTGAAAGCCTGGTTCCCGTTTTTCCGCACAGCGCGCCACTGGGCGCTGCCCGTGGCTGTGCAGGCGTTTCTGGCCTGCTCCATCGTCATCGCGTTTTTCCTGCCGGAGGGGCGGGCACGGCGCGTGATGAAGCTCATCGGCAACTACTGGCTCGGCGTACTGCTGTATGTGCTGCTCGCGGTCATCGCGGCGGACCTGCTGCGGCTGCTGCTGGGGTACGTGCTGCCGTTCAAGCACATTTTCGTCACGACACAGATGCACCGCATCGCGGGCTGTGTGTGCGCGCTGGTCATTTTGATCGCATCCATCTGGGGCGTCGTCAACGCGCGCATCATCCACGTGACGCCGTATGACGTGACGGTCGATAAGACTGTTGAGGGCATGGACGAGATGAAGGTCGTGCTCGTGGCCGACCTGCACCTTGGCTACAACATCGGCGAAAAGCAGATGCAGCAGATGGTAGACAGGATCAACGAACAGGACGCCGACCTCGTCGTCATCGCGGGAGACATCTTCGATAACGAGTGGGAGGCGGTGGAAGCCCCTGAGACCATCGCCGCCACGCTGCGCAGCATCCGGTCGAAATACGGCGTTTACGCCTGCTACGGCAACCACGACATCGAAGAGCCGGTGCTCGCAGGCTTCACCTTCCGCCAGAGCGAGAAGAAGGAGAGCGACCCGCGCATGGACGAATTCTTGAAGGACGCGAACATCACGCTCCTGCGTGACGAGGGCATGCTCATCGACGGAAAGTTCTACCTTTATGGCCGCCCCGACGCGCACCGCCCGGGCCGCGGCATCGAGACGCGCAAGACGCCCGATGAGATCACGGCAGGTCTGGACAAGGATAAGCCCATCATCGTCCTCGACCACCAGCCCAAAGAGCTACAGGAGCTCGCGGACGCGGGCGTCGACATAGACCTCTGTGGCCACACACACGATGGACAGATGTTCCCGGGAAATCTCACCATCAAGCTGATGTGGGAAAATGCCTGCGGGTATCTCCAAAAGGGAAAGATGCACAACATCGTCACCTCCGGCGTCGGCCTGTTCGGACCCAACATGCGCGTGGGAACAAAAGCAGAGATTTGTCCGATTACCATTCATTTTGCAAAGAATTAAAGGCTCAGGAAGCCTTTAGAAATTCCCAGCGGCCGCGCAGGGGAAGCGGTTAAGGGGGATATTCTCTTTCCTCGGAAAGAGAATATCCCCCTTTGACCCCCAAGAGAAAGGGATTTGACCGGCAGTCTCGGGCTCGAAGGGGCTTTTTGCCTCCGGAATGCAACTGCCTGCGTGGCGGTATTGCTGACGCTCACCGCCATTGGTTCTGCTATACGACTTGCCTCTGCTTCTATTATCCGCTGCCGCTCTGCCAGTCTCGTGGCAGTGCAGCCTAATTTCCGTCTACCGAGGCACTCATCAATGCGGCGAGTGCAATAATGCCGCATTCGGCACGCAGTCTGCCGCCGTGCTGTCGTCACACGCGCCTCACGATAGTAAGGCGCGGTTGCAAACGAAAACGAATCGTAGGGGCTCATGGCGAAGCCATGTACACCGCACCCGATTGCGCAGCGCGTGCAGCTCTTCAAGCCCAGCGCCGACAATGGCGGGGTCAAGGGGCAAGGCCCCTTGCGTTCTCTTGGGGGATCTAAAGGGGGACATTCTCTCACGTGAGAGAATGTCCCCCTTTGCTCGCTTCCCCGCGTCAGGCGGGGAAAACCACAGCCGTTTCGGGCCGCAAAAAAGAAGGGACCACCTTTCGGTGGTCCCCAATTTTTTACAGCTTGCGGAAGCGCTCCGCAATGACCGCCGCCGCGTCAGCGGTCGACAGCGCACCGGTGTCAAGGTAAAGATCATACCCCTCCGGCGCGCCCCAGGTCTTGTGGGTGTAGCTCTCGTAATACTTGCGGCGCTGCTTGTCCATCTTGCGGATCAGGCGGATGGCTTGGTCGCGCGTGAGCTTTTCCTGCGCCATTTTGCGCTGGATGCGGTGCTCGTCCGGCGCGGCGACGAACACGGTGAGAAGCCTCACGTCTTCGCCGCGCAGCACATAGTCTGCGCAGCGCCCCACGAACACACACTCCTCGTGGCGGGCGATGCGGCGGATCTCGTGGCTTTGCAGGGCGAAGAGCACTTCGCTCGTCGGTTTGCCGCGCAGCACATGGTGGTTGCCCTCGTGCACGGTCTGGAAGAGGTAGGGGTTGGTCGCCTTTTCGTCCGAGGGGGAGAGCGTTTTTTCCGAAAGCTCGCCGTACTCGCACGCGAGGCGGATCAGCTCGCGCTCATAGACGCGGATGCCGAGGAGATCCGCTGTTTTCACGGCCACTTCATGGCCGCCGCTGCCGAACTGGCGGCTGATGCTGATGATGCGATTTCCCATAGTATGAATCTCCCTCCGCTTTTCTATTGTTTCAGCGCGTTGAGCGCCGGCTGGGGAATCGAGAATGCACGATCCGCCGGCGTGATGACGGCGGAGAGCGACACCGGAGCGTCGGAGAGGATGAGGTGCAGCGCGCCGCTGCACGAGATGTTGACGGACTGGAGCTCGCCCTGCTCGCTCACATGGACGGAAATGCGTCCGGAGGAGAAGGTCACATCCTGTGCCTTGATATCCGGCGCGATGGCGGCGGCGAGCTCGCTCATCGCGTCGGAGTCGAGCGAAAGACCGTAGAGATAGCCGTCGCTCGCCTTATCGCAGCCCGCGCTGCCGTTCAGAATGGACTGGTAGCAGAGGTCAATGAGCGACGTGGCATCGACGAGCTGCTGGCTCGCGGTGTCGACACTGTTGCCGTCCGCGTCGCAGATCTTGCTGCCGGAGAAGTAGACAGCGAGGGTGTTTTTTTGGATGCTGCCGTAGCTCTGGCCGTCGATGCTGCTGCGGTCGTACTGGAGCGTGCTGTTCAGCACGATCGGGCCGCAGTCGGCGGAAAGGGCGATGTCGGCGGACAGATCGTCCGCGGTCAGCTCGCCCCAGGCACCCAGCAGACGGAGCGCGTTGTCCGTCAGCGTGGAAGCGTCGTCATTGCTGCCCGAATGGATGGCGGTGAGCACATCGTCGGGGATCACCGGCGCGAGCGCGTCGGTGAAGTGCGCGGCGGCCTCCACGCGAAGATCTCCGGAGTTTTCCGCCGTGAAGCTTATGTCCATCAGCTCGCCGCTCTCGGCGGTGAGATCCACGCGGATCGCGGAAAGCGATGCGGCGTTCGCGATCTCGTCCGAGGTGAGAAGACGCAGCAGTGTGCTCGCGTCGTCGCCCTCGGCGGTGAGGGTGTAGCGCTTTTCCTGCCCGTCAACGGATTTCGTCACCGTGAGCGTGCGGCAGAGCTCGGCGGTCTCATCCATGAGCTCGGCGTAATTTGGGAATGCGCCGCCGACAGCGTAGGACTTGCCGTTTTCAAGGTAGATCGCGCCGTCTGCGTAGTAGAGCGCCGCGCCGTCGCGGTCGATGCAGGTGATGGGAGCGCCGTCTTTCTTCGTGCGGGCGACGGAGGCATCCGCGCTCAGGCTGATTTTGCCATAGGAGGCGTCGACCGTGACGTCCATGGTCATCGGGTCCTCTTTGACACGCGCCTCGACAAGGCGGTAGGCTTCGAGGTCCTTCTTAAAGTCGGAGTGGAGGAAGAACGCCGCAGCCGCGCCGAGCAAGACTAAAATCGTGATGAGAATAGGGAGGAAGCGGCGGCGCCTGCGCTTTTTCGGCGCGGGCGGTACTGCGGGCTGCGTGAGCACGTTTTCGCGTGCCTCGCGCTCCTCGCGAAGAAGCCGAAGTTCCTCTTCCGCGCGCGCAAGGCGCGCCTCGATGGAGCCGGGATCGGCTGCGGGAGCGGGTTCGGAAGTGGGAACGCTTTCTGCGCCCTCGACCGCGGCGGTGACGACCGGCGCAGCGGTCGCTGCTACTGCCACGGCGGCGGGGACTGCCGTAGATTCAGCGGACACAGGCGCATCCGCCTGAGTGGCATCTTCGACCGCTGTAGACGTGGGGGCACCCGTCTTGGCAGGGGCTTCGTCTGCTGTGGACGCATTGGCGTCCTCGCCGCGGACGATCTGCTCGGCCTGCGAGACGGCGCTCGCGCTGCGCGCCAGCGCTTCGGCGCGTCTGCGCGCTTTGCGCTTGTGGCGGTGGACGAGCAGAACGATGATAAGGATCAGAACAGCCAGCACGGCGAGCACGCCGAGCCAGATGCCCCAGACGTCGAGCGTCCGCACGGCGGCAAACTCAACGCTGTCGCCGCTCGTGGAGAAGGTGAGGTAGCTGCCCATCGTGCCGCAGTCGGCCTCCTGCCAGCTGCCGCCGTCTTCACGGGTGTAGATGCGCAGCTCCTTTTGCCCGTCGGGCGGGAGATAGCGCACGGTGTGCGTGTCCTGCCCGTCGTCGGCAAGCTCGATGCGCCACTGCTCAAGCACTTCGGCGTTGGCGACCATCGAGGGCATCTCGCCGCGGCTGAGGCAGGCAAAATAGCCCTTCACGCGGTCGAGCACAGTGCCGGACTGCACGTCGAACGCCGCGGGCGTGAGCGGCTGGGCGGTCACGGTGATGGCGTCGCCGTCGTTGTAGTTGCCCTCGACCAAGATGACAGCCTGTCCGCTCTCTCGCGTCTGTTCAGAGGCAAGGCCGGGGGTGTAGGCCTCGTAAACAGCGGTGACGACGGTGTCAAAGTGCAGATTCGTGAGGTCGGTGCGGTCCCAGTGGACGTGACAGCCGCTCTTGGCGGGCGGCTCGGGGATGTCGCTTTCGTCGATGGAGTCGCCGTAGTTGAAAGTGCGGCTGAGCACAGTTTTATCGTCAGCAACGAAGGTGAGCGTGAAGGACTTCATGCTCTCGGGCAGGTCGCTGAGTGCGAGCAGCTGAGAATAGCTGATGGGCTCGGCCCGCCCGGCGTAGCCCTGACGGTTGATGCCGGGGAGATCGTCGGAGACATAGTAGTTATGCTCAAATGTGCCCGTGTCGCTGCCGGAGATCGCACCCTGGTACTGCTGGCAGTCGGTGATGTCGACGAGCGAGTAGTTCCAGCGGACGCTGCTGCCGCTGCCGTCGACATTTTCCTGCACGCCGGAGCCGACGATGCCGCCGACATACTTCTTGCCGCTGAGCGTGCACTTGGAGAAGTTCCCGAGCACCGTCGCGCCGGTGAGACCGGCGATGCCGCCGGTATAGCTGCCGTTTTCGTTCGTGATGGTGCAGGACGACGTCTCACACGCAGTCAGATAGCCGAGGTCCATGCGGCCGACAATGCCGCCGACATAGCTGCGCTTGCCGGCCACATCGCCGGTGTTGACGCACTTCTGGATGATGGACTTGTATTCATACTGCTTGCGGTAGATGTTCGAAAGGTGACCCGTGACATCGTCCTCGGGGTCAAGCGTGTATTCGATGGCCATGGAACCGGCGATGCCGCCGGTGTTGACGTCGCCGTACACCGCGCCGCTGTTACGGCTGAGCGATACCTTACCGAGCGTGACGGAGTTGATATCGACACTCGAGGCGTCGACGATCAGATCGCCCGTGCCGCCGGTGAGCGAGGAGATGGCGGAGAACATCGTGTTCGTGAGCTCGTTGAACTTGCTGCTGATGTTGCGGATATCGGCGGAAAGAGCCGTGCTGGTGTTTTTGACGTTGTCGGTGATCATCGAGAGCTGACTGTTCGCCGCGGTGACCGAGCCGACGACCATGTTGATGTTCGACACGGTGACGACGTCGGAGACGTCAAAATCCTGATCGAAGCTGACGTTGATATCCGGCAGAGTGGGATTCTCAGGATCGAAGTCATCGGGGTCAAAATCACCGTCGATACTGATGCTCGGCTGGGGGATGGCGTCGGGGTCGACGTCGATGGTCACGTCGTTCGCCGCGTCCGATGCATCGGAGAGGTAGCCCGAGATCAGGTCGAGACGGTCGGAAATTTCGCTCGAGCCGTATTCGGCGTCGTTGACGGCCTTTTTGACGAGCGAGTCGAGCTCCTTGATCTGCGATTGGATGCGCGAGAGCTGGCTGGCGGAGACCTGCGTGCGCACATAGGGCTCCATTTGGCCGGCGATGCCGCCGACGTCCTTGCGTCCGCAGACCGCACCCTCGTTGCTGCACGCGAGGATCTGGCCGCTGCTGCGGCCGACCACGCCGCCGACATTGTAGCCGATGTGCTGGTAGCCGACAGCGGCATAGTTCGTGCTCGACGCGATCGCGCCGGAGGAATAGCCTGCAATACCGCCGGTGTCGGTGGCGATATTGAGCGTGTCGAGTCGGGACAGGCTTGCAAGGTCAAGCGAGAAATCGAGGCTCAGGTCGCTTAAGTCGATGCTGGGGTCGGTGCTCTCGATATTCACATACGCGCGGCCGCGGCAGGAGACGATGGAACCGAGGTTTTCGCCCACGATGCCGCCGGTCATGCTCTGGCCGAAGATCGCGCCCGAGGCTTCGCACGCGCGTACGATGCCCGTGGCGAGGTTGCGGCCCGCGATGCCGCCGACGCTGCGTTTGCCGGAAACGCTTCCGTTGAATGTGCAGCTTTCGATCGTGCCGTGGTTTTCACCCACGATGCCGCCGATATTTTCGCTGTCGCCGGACGGGGTGACCGTGCCCTCAACATTCAGGTTTTTGATGACGGCGTCCTTTTGCAGCACGCCGAAAAGACCGGCGGGGGAGACGCTCTGCGTGATGGAAAGGCCGCTGATGGTGTGGCCGTTGCCGTTGAACGTGCCGCCGAACGTCGGGATGGGGAGCTCGTCATCGTCGGTCAGCTCGATATCGTTGTCAAGCACAACGGTTTTACCGCGCGACCAGGAGTCGAGCGTGCAGGAATGCGCGAGGGATCGTAAGTCTTCTGCGCTCTTGATATGGATGGCGCCGTCCCCGTCTGCCAAGACCTGCGTGACAGGGAGAAGCGAGATGAGCAGCAGGCACGAGAGTGCAAGCGCGCAGAAACGATAGAAATGATTAGTCTTCTTCATCGTCTTGCTCCTCATTTGCAGATCCGGAGATCAGATTCAGGTCGATGTCGCCCTCGACCGTGGCGTGCATGATGCCATGCACTGTACCATTGATGTTGCCGCGCACCATGCCGTTGACGGAGACCTTACCGTGACCCGATTTCTTTTCCGTGATGGACGGGACGGAGAACGAGGTCTTGTCGACGATGCCACTGCCGATGAGCAAAATCTGCGGCAGGGCGAACATGACCATGATGATGGAGATGACCGTGCCGCGGCCAAGGCTCTCGCCGATGCCCGCGATGACGGGCTCAGATGTCATGCTGCCGATCAAAAAGCCGCAGATCGAGAGGATCGAGCCGGAGGTGATGATCGTCGGGAAGGCGAAGTTCAGCGTCTCGACGATGGCGTCGCGGTGGTGCATTTTGGATTTGAGCTCCTGATAGCGGCTGGCGATGACGATGGCGTAGTCGATATTCGCGCCCATCTGTATGGAGGACACGATCAGATAGCCCAGGAAGAACACATATTTGCCCGTGATGGTCGGGAACGAGAAGTTGAGCCAGATGCAGCCCTGAATCACGAGGATCAGCAGCACCGGCATACCGGCGGAGTTGAACGTGAAGAGCAGCACCAGCATAACCACGAGCACCGACACGATGCTGACGACCTTGTTATCCACGGCGAAGGACTTTTCGAATTCGTATTCGTTCGTCGATTCGCCCGCGAGGTAGACGTTTTCATCGGGGTAATACTTTTCGGCAATTTCGAGAATTTTGTCGGTGAAGGCGTAGGTCTCGTCGCTGCTTTCGGGCAGCGTGAGGTAGATGAGCATGCGGTCGTAATCCGTACCTTGAAGCTGGGCCTTGGCGCTGTTCATCTGGACCTCGGCATCCTGGAGTATCTGCGTCTGCTCGTCGCTGAGCGTGACGATGCCGGCGTCCACCTGCTCGCAGACAAAGAGGAACATATCGATGAGCGGGACTTTGTAGGTGGCGAGATTGCCCGCAAGCTTGCCGTATTCTGAATGCTGCGCGGCGTAGGCGGCGTAGACGACCTGCGCGGCCTCGTAATCGAGACCCGCGAGCTCGGCGAACTGGCGCGGCGTCAGCTTGTCGGCCAGCATGTAGCCGTCGAGTGCTTCGATGTTGGTAAGACCCATCGTGGAGTCGACCTCGTCGTACTGGCCGAGCTCGTCTAAGATGGCGGACTCCTTGTCGTAGTCGCCCGTGGGGACGATGAGCGCCAGCATGTTCTTCGAGGTGAAGTTATCCTCGATCATCTGCTGGGCAAACTGCGTCTCATTCTGCTTGGGGGCGGAGATGAGGCCATAGCCGTAGGCGTAGGGGCAGTCGGACGACAGGCGGTAGCCGATGACGGCCAGCACCACGAAGACGATGGGGATGATGTAGCGCGTGGCATAGTCGAGCTTGCCGACGAACGGGATCTTCGGCACGAAGCTGCGGTGCTGCGTGCGGTCGATCAGCGGGCCGAAAAGCATCAGAAGGCCTGGCATCACGATGAACGCCGCGAGCAGCGCGAACAAAATCGACTTGATGAGGCAAAGCGCCATATCGGGACCGAGCTTGAACCGCATGAAGAGCATCGCGACAAGACCGCCGATGGTCGTGAGGCTGCTCGCACCGATCTCGGGGATCGACTTGCTCAGCGAGACGATGACGGCCTCACGCAGCGGCAGCAGCCGGTGCTCCTCTTTAAATCGGTTGCAGAAGATGATGGCGTAGTCGATGGACAGCGCCAACTGCAAGATGCTTGTGACCGAGTTTGAAATGAACGAGATTTTGCCCATCAGGAAGTTCGTGCCCTGATTCAGCACAAGTGCGACCACGAACGTCAGAATGAGCACCGGCACCTCGCCATAGGTCTCGGACGTGAAGAGCAGCACGATGACAATGACGATGGCGACATACACCATGATGACGCTGATCTCGTGGTCAATGGTCTCCTGCTGCGTGTTGCCAAGGTCCGTGTCGACATACAGATCGTAGTCGGACAGGTATTCCTTCACGGCTTCGAGCGAGTCGAGGCAGGCCTCGTCATCCTCACTGTAGGCAAAGGTGATGGAATAGAGGGCGGAGAGGTTATTATAATGTGCGGTGGTCTCGTCGTAGTCCACGCTCTGCACGCCCTTGATCTCCTTGATCTTGGGCTCGAGCGCGGCGGCCTGTTCTGGTGTGATGTTGGCCACCATGACCTCGGCCGTGCCATAGGTCGTGAACTGCTCGTCCATGATGTCGAGCGCCTGCTTCGTCTCGGAATCAGACGGCAGGTAGTACGTCAGGTCGCTCTCGACCTCGACCCAGTTGCGGGAAAAGGCGGAGAATACGAGCAGAATGATCGTAAGCAGAAAGATGAGATTTCGCTTGTCGACGATGACCGTCGACAGCTTTTCCATAAAGCTGGAGCCGGTCTCCTTGGTTTCGTTACTCATGGCGGTACGCATTGCCTCCTTTCTCGTGGGTGGGTCTTCGCTTCTTCATGCGCTCAAGGCCGCTTTTGATCGGCGGCTCGGGCGGGGCGAGCTGCACCACGTCGCCGAGCGAACAGTCGAGCTGGCGGCAGATGCGCACAAGCACCTCGAGCGAGACGAGCTCATTTTTCGAGAGCTTGGCGAGCGTGTTGGAGCTGATGCCGACCTCGCGCGCAAATTCCGTTTTATTTAAGCCCTTGTCGATGAGGAGCTTAAAAAGGTTGCTGTAGGTAACATACATGGTGGTACCTCCTGTTCAATCGTCAACATTATATGAAAATATCCGGAAGAAGCAAGATTAAATTTGCAAAAGCAGATATTTTTTGAACAAATCTGGCAAAGTGACAAAAACAGGCCAGTACAGATGAACAATGCGCAGCCCCTTTTGAAGCGGGGTTTTGTTGATCGAGTGAAGGAGAAAATGAAAAAGGGGCAAGGAAGCACCGGAGAGCGTTAAAAAGACATCTTGACTTTTGCACTGTCAGTTACTATGTGTCAGTTAGAGATGGCTAACTGACGTAAAACGAAAGAAAATCGGAACGAGAGCATAGCGAGACGAGGCAGAACGAAGGAAACAGGTATTTTTAGGATAAGAGGAGACTTGGCTATGAAAATTTTAGTATTCGGCGCGGGCGTGCTCGGCTGCAATCTGGCGCGGAATTTCTTCCGCGCGGGAAAGGACGTCACGCTGCTGGCGCGGGGAGCATGGGGCGAGAGCATCCCAAAAAACGGCCTTCGGATCAAGGATAAGTTTTCGCCCCGCATGTCGGTCAGCCGCATTCCGGTCACGGCGGAGCTGAAAGCGGAGGACAAGTACGACGTGATCTTCGTCGTCCTGCGCTATACACAGTTCGACGCGATCCTCGATACCCTGCGGACGAATCCGACAAAGAATATCGTCTTTGTGGGAAACGACATGCGCGCAAGTGCGCTGAGCGCTTCGCTGCCGGAGAAAAACGTGATGTTTGCCTTTGCGTCTTCGGCAGGCCATCGGGAGCGGGAGTATGTGGCGTCCGTCGACCTCAAAAAGCTCAAGGGCAACACGGCCTATTTAAGCCGACTGATCGACGCTAATATCGAGGGCTACCGCGCGATCAAAAACGCGGGACATGAAATTTTGCCGAAGGACAACGTGGAGTTTGAAGGCGCGGCGTACCACAAGACCTGTCTGCGCTTTTTTAAGCTCACGTCCGCCACGAGCCTCGGAAAGATCTGCGCGTCCGACCACGCGATGAACGCGGTCGACGAAATGAGCGCGCTGAACCGCGATTTGAAGGCCTTCTTCGATGAAAACGGCGCGAAATATTCCGTGTGGCAGGAGCTTGAGCAGGAAGTCGCAAAATACCTGAAGTGAACAAAGGGAAAGCGCCCGTCATTTGGCGGGCGCTTTTTTTGCCCGCTCACGGAAAAATCAGACTCCGGCGAGGCGTCGGTGAATTTTTCGACAGATATTGCCAAAGCGGATGATCCATGACTGATACTGAGAGCGCCCGGACAAAAAATGTTTGGGCACTCTTACTGTATGAATAAATTGTAGTTTTCCCATGATTAAGAAGTAAATATTGTAAAGGAAACTTGACAAGATGGGCGCGTCATGCTATAGTAAGTTTGTAAAGGAAACTTGTCATGCAAGGAGGCGTTTTTTTGAAGAATAAAGTTGAGCAGTTACGAAAGGAGCGAGGATTAAATCAAGATGATTTTGCAAAAATGCTTCGTGTTTCAAGACAAACCATTA
>OJKY01001458.1_pt1 | contig 14267 bp, 9 predicted proteins | sample 1596571 | NCBI WGS metagenome assembly OJKY01 (sample SAMEA4350170, study PRJEB24818) | metagenome | biome: human; feature: gut; material: faeces | place: Denmark | collected 2013-09 | reverse complement strand
GAGGAAACAACTGTGGCGAGTAAGGCCGGAGAAATTCGTTGGAAAACGGAATCTATAGAGCGAGACAAGTTCTTTTTATCTCTGTTAGGAATGATAATTTAATGATCGCCTTCGGTTACTTTTAGGTCTAATTACTTGCAAGACGGCCTTGGTTTTCCATATCAAGGCCGTTTTCGTTTGATTTTCGCTGCCTTCTGAGTCCGATCACCGCATTGATTCGGTATACTTTTCCGTTGATATTGAATTTGCCTTCCGGCAGCTCAATGGCGTTCAAACCGTCCTTATCGGCGGATAATATCGGGATGACCTTATTAAAGTCCTAAGCGAAAAAAGAAAATGAATTCAATTTACAAACTTGCCAAGTCAGTTTTGTTCCGTTTTACCCCTGAACAAGCTCACCACATTATTCTTTCGAACCTTGACTGGGCTACTCAGCTCGGCGCTCAGAAACTTGTCACTCGATCCTTCCCGGAAAATCCTATTGAAATCATGGGTCTGCGCTTCCCGAACTGCGTCGGCTTAGCTGCAGGCATGGATAAGGACGGCGAGCATGTCACAGCCTTCGGCGCTTTGGGTTTCGGTTCCGTTGAAATCGGTACCGTAACACCTAAAGGACAGCCCGGCAATCCCAAACCCCGCCTCTTCCGCCTGATCCCTGATGAAGCCATCATCAACCGCATGGGCTTCAACAACGTCGGCGCGATTCAGGTTGCTAAGAATCTTCAGAGCGCCAGAGCGTTCCGAAATCGCGGCGGCATCTTAGGCATCAATATCGGCAAGAACAAAGTTACGCCTAACAGCGAAGCTTTATCGGATTACAAGAAATGTATGGATCGTCTCTACACCTCCGGTGATTACATCGCGATCAACATTTCTTCTCCGAACACACCTAACCTTCGTGACCTGCAGGCTGATGCAGAACTCGACAAGCTGCTTCTCGGTATCGCCGAACATCGTCAGCGTTTAGCCGATGAAAACGACGGCAAAGTCGTTCCTATTGCCGTCAAGATTGCACCAGACCTGTCAGACGACGGCGTCAAACACGCGCTGGACATCATCGTTAAACACGGCATGAACGGCGTGATTTGCACGAACACAACCATTTCCAGAGAACCAGTTGAACACAACCCGCTCGCCAAAGAAACAGGCGGCTTGTCCGGCAAACCTCTGATGGCTCGTTCTACGGAAGTCACCCGTATTGCCTCTGAGCATCTCCAGGGTGCGCTGCCGATCATTGCTTCCGGCGGCATCATGAGTGCTCAGGACGCCGTCGAGAAAATGGAAGCCGGTGCTTCTATCGTTCAGCTCTACACAGGTTTCATTTACAAAGGTCCGGAACTGATCGCGGATTGTTCCGAAGCCATCGCTCAGTGGCGTGACCAGAAAGGCAGATAAGTTTTATGAAGTGTTTTATCGGACTTCCCGCTGCGCCTAGCGTCATTAATAAACTAGTGGACGCTCAGGATAGAGCTTTAAGTTTCGATGCGGGCGCGCGGCCTGTGCCGAAAGAAAATTTTCATTTAACTTTAGCTTTTATCGGGGAAATTGAACCCGATAAGGCTCGGTTAATCGCTCAGCTTCTGCCGCTGACAACGGACTTTTCCGGCAAAAGCTGGTTGATCGACAACAGCGGCCTTTTCATTCGTCCTCAAGTGGCTTGGGTCGGCGGCAGCGCCTGTCCCGAAATCGAACACTTGGCTAGGGAATCTCGTGAGATTTTGGATCGTCTCCATATCTCTTACGACAAAGGCCGTTTTAAACCGCATATCACCATTCTTCGGAAATCGCATTTGGCGGAACCGGTCATTCAGCATCCTTTTGAATGGCCGATTTTGCGTCCGAGAATCTTTGAATCTCGATTAAACGCCGACGGTCGTCGGGAGTACGTACCCCTATAACTTAGAGAGATTGACTATGAACGGAGTAGACATCGTCACTCGCCCGGGATTTTGGAATATTCCCGTCTGGGCCATTATCGGCATCTATGTTCTCGGCATTGCGGCTGCAATCTGCTGCGCGATCGGCATCCGCAAGTCCTACCTCCTTTGGCGTGCCGGCAAGCCCTACGCCATGGACAAGGAAACCAAACGCCGCTGGGGGTTCTTCGTTAAGGAAGGTCTGGAGCAAAAACGAATCATCCGCAAGCCCTTAGGAAGCTGGCTTCACTTCTGGATCTTCTGGGGCTTTGTTTTCCTCTTCTTCGGCACTTGTCTTGCGGTTTTGGACTGGGACATCGGCAAGCTTATGTTCGGCAAACAGTTCTTGGCCGGAAATGTTTATTACTTCTATAAGTTCATTCTCGATATTGCCGGTGTCGTCTGCTTGATCGGCTTAGGCATGGCCTTTTACCGCCGCTTTATCAAGCAGGGCAAACAGTATGAGAAATCGGTCCGCTTCTTGTGGATCTTAGGCTCTCTTACCGTCATTATTCTTACCGGTTATATCGTTGAGGCACTCCGTTTAGCTGCCGAGAATCCTCCCTATGCCTCTTGGTCTCCTGTCGGAAACTTCCTTGCCAAAGTTTTCTACTCCGGCATGACCAAGGAGCAGCTGGAAGCTCAGCACCTCTATATTTGGATCTTCCACGGCATTATTTCCTTAATGTTCGTCGCCGCCATTCCGATGACGTACTTCGCCCATATGTATAAGAGCCCGACGAGCATCTACTGGCAGCGGACTAAGCCGCGCGGCCTCGTGGAAAAAATCGACAACATCGAAGAACAGGAAAGCTTCGGTATCTCCAGGTTCGGTCAATTCAACTGGCACGACCGTCTGAACTTTGATGCCTGTGTTGAATGCGGCCGATGCACGGCTGTCTGCCCGGTCAACCGTGCCGGCGGTCCTTTGGATCCGCGAGAGATCATTCTTTCTCTGAAGAAACGAATGATGGAAGGCTACACCAAGACCGAAGAAGTCTTGGTCCCGGATGTCGTTTCCAAAGAATCGCTCCTGGCTTGTACCACTTGCGGTGCCTGTGTCGAGCAGTGCCCTTCCCGCATTGAAATTGTCAATACGATTCAGCAGATGCGCCGCTCCTTGGCTCTTGAAGAAGGCCAATTCGCCGAAGGCGTGGCTAAAACGCTTCAGAATATTCAGTCTGTCGGCAATCCTTGGGGCTTGGACCCGGATGCCCGCTGGGCTTGGCTGGAAGGTTTAGACGTCGCCTTTGCCGAACCCGGCGTTCATTACGACATTCTTTATTGGGTCGGCTGCTCTGCTGCCTATGACAAACGCAATCAGAAGATTGCCAAGGCAATGATCAAGATTCTCAAGCATTCCGGCTTGTCTTTTGCCGTGATGCAGGAAGAAATGTGCAACGCCGAATTTGCCCGCAGAGTCGGTGAAGAGTATCTCTATCAGATCCAGACACAAACCAACATTGATAATCTGCGTCAGTACAACTTCAGCCGTCTGCTGGCTGCCTGCCCGCACTGCTTCAACACACTGAAGAACGAGTATCCGGAGTTTGAACGCGGTCAGTTCAACGTGATTTCGCACCTGCAGTTCATTGCGGAACAGATGGATGCCGGCAGACTCAAGGCCGAACTTTCTGAAAGAGAAAGAGTCGCTATCCATGACGCTTGCTACTACGCTCGCTACAACGGCATTGTGAACGCGCCTAGATTTGATTTGAATAAAGTCAAAGGCTTAGAGACGGTCGATCCTAAAGAATGGGGTACCTGCACCACGTGCTGCGGCGCCGGCGGCGGACAGTTCTGGACCGATACGGATGCGCCGGAACGTCTGAACGTGATTCGTCTGAAGGCGGTTGTCAACGATACGGGATGCGATAAGGTTGCGACCAGCTGCCCGTTCTGTTTATCCATGTTTGATTCGGCGAAATCTCAGGAAAAATCACTATCTGAAATTTCTATCTCAGATATCGCAGAAATTATTGCAAAAAATCTAAAATAACAATCAGGGGCGGTTGATATAACCGCCTTTGATTTATCAATAAAAACAGATGCAGTCCCATGGATCAGTCCGTTAGTAAAGCAAATATTCAAGTACTTGATCGGGCCAGTGCAATTCTTCGCGTCCTGACCCAACATCACGATCCCGTGAATTTGAAGGTCATTTCTGACGAAACCTGCCTTCACATCTCTACTTGCCACCGTATCCTTTCCGATTTAGTTCGCCTTCGCTTTGTGGAAAAAGGCGCTTCTGCCGGCACATACCGCTTAGGCCTGCGATTTCTTCAGCTCGGAAACTTGGTAAGAGAAAGAATCTCGGTTCGCGATACGGCAAGAACCGGAATGCAGCGTCTTCATAATCTCACGCGTCAGACAGTCAATCTCTCGATTCGTCAAAACGACAACATCGTCTATATCGACCGCATTATGCGTGAGCGTCCCGGCATTCAGGTCGTACGGACGATCGGCGCCACCGCTCCCCTGCACACGACAAGCTCCGGAAAACTCTTTTTAGCAGAAGATTCTTTTGAACAGATCCGCGCTTATGCGCTAAGAACCAATCTTGAAAAGTCCACACCGAACAGCATCGGAGATATCGACACCCTTCTGACTGAAATCTCTAAGATTAAAACGCTGGGCTTTGCACGAGATGAAGAAGAACTGGAAATGGGTGTTCGCTGTGTCGCAGCCGGCATTCGAGATGACTCCGGCAAATTAGTCGCCTGCCTTTCGATCTCCTCTCCGGCCAGCAGTTTCTTGGAAGGCTGGATCAGCGAAATCAAACACACTGCGGATGATATTTCCGAACATTTGGGCTTTGTGGCAACGCCCGGTGAACTTTACGTCCGGCCGGACTTCACCTAAAACTATTTTTCACTTAGTCCTCTTTTGCGAGGCCTTTTTTCTATCCGTAAGAAAAACAAATATTAGGTTCTTTCTTCTTAATTGCTGCGTATCTTTGTTCGCTAATCATTTGTTGAGAGGGATTCTCGTTCTTCCTCTTCCTCCTAGAAAACGCTTACTCGTTTCTTCCTAATTCATACTATTGACCTAATCTAAAGGGACTACCTAAAATTAGGTTAAACAAAGTCCCAAAATCTTTGTTTTACCCACCCCAAATTAAGAACAAGGAGAACAAATGTTCAATCTTCCTCAGAGCACTTTCGGAAGAAGAAGTTTCCTGCGTTTTTCAGCCCTTAGCGTCGCTGCAGGCAGCTTCTTGATGAACCCGATCTCTAAAGCCGTTGCTCAAGCGGTCAAAGAAATTGAACCCTTCTATTGGAACGCCTGCGTGATCAACTGCGGACAGCGCTGCCCTCAGCGCTGCTTTGTCAAAGGCGGCCAGGTTATTCGCGTTGAAACCGATAACACTGCAGGTGACGCGTGCGATCATCGTCAGATTCGCGCTTGCTTGCGCGGCCGTGCATTAAGACAGCGTCTGTACTCACCGGATCGACTGAAATATCCGATGAAACGCGTGGGCGAACGCGGAGAAGGTAAATTTGAACGCATCACTTGGGACGAAGCCATCAAGACTGTGGCTGACAACCTCAAGAGAACCGTTGAAAAATACGGCAATGAATCTCTTTACTGGCAGTATTGCTCCGGCCAGCAGTCACTGGTGAACTCCAGACGTGCTTGGTGGCGCTTGCTCAACCTCATGGGCGGCTACCTCAAGTACTATGGTTCTTACTCCACCGCTCAGATCGGCGCAGCGATGCCCTACACCTACGGCGGACGCCCCGGCTCCGATATGAGCGAAATCGCTAACGCCAAACTTTATGTGACTTTCGGCGGCAATACGTTAGTCACACGCGGCTCCGGCGGCGGAAAAGGCTATCAGCTCGAATGCGCTAAAGATAAAGGCCATCCGAAGTCCATCATGATTGACCCGATGTACAACGATACTGTTGCAGCGGGCATGGATCAGTGGATTCCGATTCGTCCAGGTACAGACGCTGCCTTGGTCGAAGCTATTGCCTACGAGCTCATCAAAAACAACTGGGTTGATCAGGACTTCCTGGATAAATACTGCGTAGGCTACGACGAGAAAACACTCCCCGCCTCTGCCGCAAAAGGCAGTGACTATAAGAGCCACATCCTCGGCAAAGGCAAAGACGGAATCGCTAAGACTCCGGAATGGGCCGCTAAGATCACAGGTATCCCGGCAGAGACCATTGTTCAGCTTGCTAAAGAAATGGGAACCACCAAGCCTTGCTTCGTCTCTCAGGGCTGGGGTCCTCAGCGTCAGGCCAACGGCGAAGAAACCGCACGCGCCATTGCCATGCTTCCGATTCTCTTAGGTCAAGTCGGCCTGCCGGGTACGAACCCGGGTGATGCAGAAGGCAACTCTTCTCTTCCTGCTGTTTATCTGCCGATCGGCAAGAACCCGGTCAAAGCGACGATTCCTGTCTTTATGTGGACGGATGCTATTGTTCGCGGCAAAGACATGACCGACATTACTGACGGTATGCGCGGCGTCAAGAAGCTGGATCACGACATCAAGATGATCGTGAACTCCGGCGGCAACACCATGATTAACCAGCATTCCGATTCCAACGCGACGGATAAGATCCTGCGCGACACTTCTAAGTGCGAATTCATCGTTGTCTGCGACAACATGATGACTCCGACCTGCCGTTATGCGGATATTCTTCTTCCGGACGTCCTCGGTCCTGAAACCGACGACATTGCCTGTCAAGGCGGCTCCAACGGGGGTACGACTTCTATGCTGCCGATGCACAAGGCTGTCGAACCTCAGTGGGATCAGAAGACCTCTTACGAAATCTGCCGCTTAATCGCCAAAGAACTGGGCAAAGAACAGGAATTCACGGAAGGCAGAACTCAGCTGCAGTGGCTCGAATGGTGCTACAACGAAACACGTAAGAAAGTACCTCAGCTGCCTGATTGGGATACGTTCTGGAAAGGCGGTCCTGCTCAAGTCTACGGCTGGAGAAAGAATCCGGTCGCACTTTCTGAATTCAGAGCCGACCCGGTTAAGAACCCGCTTAAGACACCGTCCGGCAAGATCGAGATTTATTCCGAACGTCTTAACAATATCGCCAATACCTGGAAACTCAAGCCCGGTGATGTGATTTCTCCGATTCCGGTCTATTTCAGAAACTGGGAAATGTATGGCGACGACCTGCAGAAGAAATATCCTCTGCAGTGCTACGGTTTCCACCATCACGGCCGTATTCACTCCACCTTCCACAACCTCCCCTGGCTGCGAGAACAGCATCCGGACGTTGTCTTCATAAACGTTTTGGACGCTAAAGCACGCGGAATCAACAACGGAGATTTAGTTCAGATCTTTAACGATCGCGGTATCGTCGAACTTCCGGCAAAAGTCACTTCAAGAATTATGCCGGGCGTTGTGAGCATTCCTCAGGGCGCTTGGTACACGCCGGTCAAAAAGAACGGCAAGGTCGTGGACATTGGCGGCAACATCAATACGCTTACCTCGCTGCGCCCGAGTCCGCTTGCTAAAGGCAATCCTCAGCACACCAACCTTGTAGAAGTCCGTAAGGCCTAGGAGAGAATAAGATGACACAACTTGGATTTTTTGTTGACGTATCAAAATGCTCCGGCTGCAAGACCTGTGCCGTGGCATGCAAGGACGCACATAACCTTCCTGTTGGCATGAACTTCCGTAAAGTTCATGAGTATGCCGGCGGAAACTGGAAACAGGCTGCTGACGGATCCTGGGCACAAGACGTGTTCGGCTACTACGTCAGCTTAGGCTGCAACCACTGTTCGGACCCGGCCTGCGTCAAGGTTTGCCCGACAAAGGCACATCACAAACGCGCTGAGGACGGTTTGGTGGTTATCGATGCGACAAAGTGCATCGGCTGCGGACTTTGTGCTCAGGCCTGCCCATACCATGCACCGGTATTAGATGAGACTGCTCACAAGATGCGTAAGTGCGATGCTTGCTTAGATCGCTTACAGAGAGGACTTCAGCCGATCTGTGTAGAAAGCTGTCCTAACCGCGCCATCGAATTCGGAGATATCGAAGAGCTGCGTAAAAAACACGGCAAACTTGCCGAAGTTGCGCCGCTTCCGCAGGCTTCTAAGACCCAGCCGAACTTGGTTTTAGTGGTTCCTGCCCAGGCAAGACCTGCCGGAGATACTTCCGGAACCGAGTACTAAACTTAACTAACTGAAGCAGAAACAGGCGCCAAAAGCGCCTGTTTCTGTTCGGGTTCAAATGATTCAAGAAAGCTTGAACAGTGCTATAGAGCTCCCCGCTCTATTGCTTTCTGCTCTTCTGCTTCCTCCTCTCGGATCTTTTGATCCTCAGACTCTTTGCCGAATCGGCTCATTGTGAATTGGACAATAGCCTGCGCCAAGAGTTCGTCCGGCACAAAAGCCTGAGCGACACCGTCCGCCTTTAGAGCTTTAGCGTCTTCCTCATTTTCAGCAGGCATGACCGTTTCAATCGTCGGACGGAGGATCTTGGCCGTTTCCACAATCTTGCGGCAGAGGATCTCGTTATCGATGGCAAGAACGAGAATAGCCGCTTCGTGGATATGAGCTTGAATGAGAATCGCCGGATCGGTCGCGTCGCCGTAAATGGAGTTGACCTTCTTTTCCCGCAGTTCTTCAACCACCGCATGGTGATCGTCCACGACCACGACAGAAAGGTGTCTTTGCAGAAGCTCATCAAGAATAATCTTGCCCTTCTCTCCGTACCCCACCAAGACAACATGGCCATGGAGAATGTCACTGCCGACACTGTCCGGCATGAGAGACATCGGATCAATTCGTGCATCCATTCTTCTGGCAAAAGCCCAGCGTTTCTTAATGAAATCACGAGCCGGACCGATCGTTGCAAAAGCAAACGGATTCAAAGCGATAGAAATAATGGCACCGGCCAAAACTAAGCTCATACCCTCCTGCGGCAGAATCTTCAGTTGTAAACCGAGAGCCGCAAGGATGAAGGAGAATTCACCGATCTGTGCAAGCGCGGCTGCTACCGTTAAAGCGGTATGAAGTGTGTAGCGGAACAGCAGCACTAAACCGAAAGCAACCAGACCTTTGCCAAGAATAATAATGGCGAGCACTGCCAAGACATGCAAAGGCTGTTCATAAAGAACTTTCGGGTCAAACATCATGCCCACGCCGACAAAGAAGATCACTGCGAAAGCGTCTCTCAGCGGCAGCGACTCCATGGCAGCTCTGTGGGAATAACGGCTTTCACGCATCACCATGCCTGAGAAGAAGGCACCCAAAGCGAAACTGACATGGAAAATCTGTGCGGCGCCATAGGCTATACCGATTGCGAATACCAACACTGAAAGCGTAAAGAGCTCGCGGGAACCCGTCTTAGCAACCTGGCGAAGAAGCCAAGGGAGCAATCTTTTCCCGACCACCAGCATCAGGATGATGAAGCCGAATACTTGAGCCAGCGTGATGCCGATAATCTGCCAAAGCGGCAAAGAAGCCTCGGTGTTTTGCAGCGGAGAACCCAGAAGAGAAGCCAGCGGAGACAGAAGCACCAGGATTAAAACCGTCATGATGTCTTCCACAACCAGCCAACCGACCGCAATTTGGCCGTCGCCACTCTCCAGAATACCGCGGCTTTCCAATCCTTTAAGAAGCACAACCGTGGATGCGCACGAGAGACACATGCCGAAGACAATGCTTTGTCCCCCTGGCCAGCCCCAGAAATGGGCCAGCACTGCTCCCAAACAGGTGGCAAGTCCCATCTGGAGTATTGCACCGGGAACCGCAATATTCTTGACCCGTATGAGGTCCGACATTGAAAAATGCAGGCCGACACCGAACATCAGCAGCATGACACCGATTTCGGAGAGTTCGGAAGCAATATTGACGTCACCCACAAATCCGGGTGTTGCCGGCGAAATAATAATACCGGCGAGCAAGTAACCGACCAGTGCCGGTACTTTGATGCGTTCCATGAGGAAGCCGAGCGCCCAGGCAATCGCAAAACCGATCGCCAAGGTCGAAATCAAGCTAAAACTATGACTCATCGTTAGTTTGTCCTACGCGGGCAAAAATTTAATGCAGATTGCGAAAATTTCATCAAACCTGACTAAGCCGGGCCGGCGTTGTCAGTCGATTGATTCTCCTGATTGGTTGAAATTATTCAGAACATCAGGCAAATTCACGCAATATTCTACTGTTAGGAAAGAGTTCTGAGGCTGACAAATCGGAGCTCTCCGCCCATCTTAGAATCGCCAATTTTTCAGCAAAAAACTTCTAATAATCAAACAGAAAAACTCTTAATCCGCTCATTTGTCCTTTTTGTATAAAAGAACAAATCACATTTGTTGTTTAGAGCGACTCTAAAGGAAGCTGAGAATCTCTGCTTCCGGATAAAGAAAGCATCAAGGATTGACCTCAGGGTGCTGAGCCGGAGGCGCCGGGTTGACGTCACTATTGACCGCGATTTCTTCGTCAACCGGAGAGTCACCTTTAAGGATTGCTTGGCGAACCAATTTATCCATTTCTTGGGACAGGATTACCGATGCCTGAACAACGTTTCCTAAGTTATCCGCTCTGAAGTGGTTAGCTTCTTGGTCGGTAGCTGCTCGAAGGATAACCTTAATACCTTGATTGATCAGCTTGGCAGTTTCGACAACCTTGCGTTCTAAAATCTCATCGCGGATCGTGAGAACGATCACGGCTGCGTTCTGCACGTGGGCCTGAAGCAGAACAGAAGGATCAATCGCATCACCCTGAATAGCGGTGTAACCGTTTTTGCGCAGCTGAGCCACCAGAGAATCGTCTTTATCGACGATGACGGTAGGGATTTCATCTTTCTGCAGGGCTGCGGTTAACTTGCAGCCTACGTCACCGTAACCCACAATCACGATATGACCGGTGATTTTCTTCTTTTCGATTTCATCCGGCATAAGAGACTGCGGATCCGGACGAGCAGCCGAAATACGAGCCAGTTTGCTGCGTTTTTTAAGGAATTCAGCAACTTTCGGCAGTGTGGCAAAAGCAATCGGGTTAAGCGCAATCGTCAAAATCGCGGTTGCCAAGACGAGATTCATGCCCTCGTCGGAGACGATGCCCATGGACTTTCCGAGGCTCGCCAAGATGAACGAGAATTCACCGATCTGTCCCAAACACGCGCCGAGTGTCAAGGCAGTGTGCAAGGGATAACGGAACAACATCACTAATAACGCGGCAATGATCGGGTTAATGAAGAGGATCAAAAGCAGGACGCAAAGCAGGTGCCAAGGATGTTCGACGATCACCATCGGATTGAACATCATGCCGACGCCGACGAAGAAAATGACCGAGAAGGCATCTCTCAGCGGAAGGGATTCCACGGCTGCTCTATGCGCATACTTGGATTCGCGCATCACCATGCCGGCGAAGAAAGCGCCCAAGGCAAAGGAGACATGGAAAACTTCAGCAGCACCGAAGGCAATGCCGATCGCCACTGCCAAGACGCAAAGCGTAAAGAGTTCGCGAGAACCGGTTTTAGCAACCTGCCAGAGAAGGTACGGCAGCAGACGGCGACCGACCACGAGCATCAGCACGATAAAGACGACAACTTGAGCTAAGGTTATAAGAAGCAGCTGCCAGAGCGGCTGAGAAGAAGTCTGAGCCTGACCGGTGAACACAGAAGCCATTGGCGGCAGGAGAACTAATAGCAAGACCGTGACCATGTCCTGCACGATCAGCCAGCCCACTGCAACGTTGCCGTCGAACCCCTCCAGCATGCCTCGGGCTTCCAAGGCCTTAAGCACGACTACGGTAGAAGCGCAGGACAAGCAGCACCCTAGAAGCACGGAGTGTCCGATATCCCATCCCCACAGCCAGCTCAAACCGAACCCAATCAAGGCAGACAAGAGCATCTGGCATATCGCGCCCGGAACGACTAGTCCTTTGACCTTCAAAAGATCCGTCAAGGAGAAATGAAGTCCTACGCCGAACATCAGCAGCATGATGCCGATTTCAGCCAACTGGTTGGCCAAGTTCAAGTCCACATCAAAACCGAAAACCGACGGGGAAACCAAAATACCCGCGAGCAAGTAACCGACCAGCGCCGGAACTTTTAACTTTTCTGCCAAAAAGCCAAGAACCAAAGCGACACCGAAACCGATTGCTAAGGTAGAAATGAGAGAAATACCTTCCATACTTTTACCGAGTGCGTTTATTCGTTATTCCGCATCCTTTTGTGAGGACAAGTTTCCTTCACCAATGAGTGACAAACTTGACGCCCCTCCTCTTAATCATCGTTGCCGTTTGTCGGCAAAAATGTGCTCCAATTCTAAACACTCAAATCGAAGGAATCCTCACAAAATATAGAAATAAGTATTTTTTGTTTGTTATGTCGCAAGCTAAATTAATCAGCGGCAGTTTTTTGACTTCTTGTGGAATGGATTTCTCTTTATTTTCAATTGATTAACGCCAAAAATTTGTTTTATCGACAGCGGTGCCATTGAAACTTGCAATCAACTTCGCCCATTCTTGGTAGTAAGCTGCTTGCTAACCCGCACAGACCATGTTTTTTTTCTCATAATGCAGGCACGGATCACGAGACCCACATTAATTAAGAAAAAAAATGAACAAGCCAATCATCGCCAAAATTAACGACAAATTTGAAACCCTTCTCCTGATCATTCAGGCAGGGGCCCTAATCATTATCACAATTGCGACAGCAGTCGCGATTGTGGCTGAAGGCTATGACATGTTTGTCACCAAGAGCATCGGATTAGCCAACTTACTGCTCTTGTTCTTATTCATCGAGATTTTGTCGATGGTCAGACAGTATTCTCTCGGCCAACATGAGTTAAAACTCAAGACGCCTCTGGTCATCACTGTCGTGGCCGTTGCTCGTTACCTCATCATTAATATGGAACATCTGACGAGCAAGTGGATTCTTCTTACATCCGTTTCAATTCTCATCTTAACGATCGCCCTCCTTATATCACGTCAGATTAAGGGGCTTCATGATGACATCGAGGAAGAGAACCTCTCTTCGCTCCAGAAGCTGAGCGACAAGCTCTCCGGAATGGTTGGCAAAAAGAAGGACAGTCAGAAAGACGATAACTCATAGTATTTATACCTATTCATTTTCTCCTATTGACTCTTACAATTTGTAATAAGTACCTCTTGTAGGTACTTTTGTAAGACAACGGTATGGACGTTTCCCGTACCTACCAAAGGAGAAAACTAATGCTTTTGACCAAACTTCCCGTGGCTGTCGGACTTGCCGGCGTTGCACTCGCAGCCAATGCAGTCACTTATACACCCGGAACTTATACTGAAAAAGTCAACGGTCATAATGCTGCCTTCACCGTCAAGGTAACCGTCAGCAAGAACAAGATTGAAAAGATTGAATATCCTGACAACCTTGAAACCATCGGTGTCGGCAAAGTCGCTCTGGATAAACTGTCCAAGAAGATTATCGATCGCCAGTCTCTCGGCGTAGACAATGTTACCGGCGCAACGATTACTTCCTTCGCATTGAAGGGCGCAGTTAAGAAAGCACTCGAACAAGCCAAGGTTTCCAAGGCTGACATGGCCAAGCTGATGAAGAACAGCGAAAAATACACTGCTCTTCCTGCTGAAATCAAGACCAACGTCGTTGTTGTCGGCGGCGGCGGATCCGGTTTGGCTTCCGCTATCGCTGCTCAGCAGGCCGGTGCCAAAGTTATCGTTCTTGAAAAACTCGGCATCCTCGGCGGCTCTACTAACGTTTCCGAAGGCGCTTTGAACGCAGCTGACCCGCAGCGTCAAGGCAAACAGGGTATCGAAGACTCTATCCAGAAACACTATGAACAGACCATGAAGGGCGGCCACAATATCGGCAATCCTGAACTCGTTCATTACCTGACTGACCATGCTTTAGAGTCTGTTCACTGGCTTGAAAGCATCGGCGTTAAGTTCAAAGATGAAGTCGGTACCGCTACCGGTGCTCTGTGGCAGCGTTCTCACTATCCTGCTACTCCGTCCGGCAACACCTACATTCGTTCTTTTGAAAAATACATCGCCGCTCATGGCAACGACATGAAGGTCTACACCGACATGGACGCTGTCTCCCTGATTCAGGACAAGGCCGGCCGTGTTATCGGAGTTATAGCTAAAGACAACCACACCGGCAAGACCACCAAGTTCATGGCTGACAAGGGCGTCATCCTGGCAACCGGCGGCTTCGGTGCTAACGTTGCTCTTCGTCAGAAAGTCAACACCGGCGTGTTCAAAGACTATGACCTCGGCAAGGGTATCGGCTGCACGAACTTCAACAAGTCCGCTCAGGGTTCCGGCATCATCATGGGTGAAAAAGTCGGTGCACACGTTATCGGCATGTCCGACATTCAGGTTCATCCCTGCGGAACACCGGGTACCGGTTTGATGGAAATGGTT
>OJKY01001457.1_pt1 | contig 14269 bp, 10 predicted proteins | sample 1596571 | NCBI WGS metagenome assembly OJKY01 (sample SAMEA4350170, study PRJEB24818) | metagenome | biome: human; feature: gut; material: faeces | place: Denmark | collected 2013-09 | reverse complement strand
CTACCGGTGACGTCGGGCAACATGATAACCGCATACAGCCACAATCCAAAGGATATTGAGCAGGAAAGTGGAACAGCTTCTGCATCGCAACCCGACGCAGCAAGAGACTGCGTAAATTTGTTTCGTTCTAAGAGCGGAGGACGACATACGAGCTAGGAGGGCGAATGATGGGCATGGAAATGTGTATAAGAAAAAGGGATAACGGGGGGGAGAGGCTGCGCGGGGGATGGCGGCGTTTCCAGTTTGAACCAGTTGCGAATGAGGTAAATCAAGGCTAGGGAGCCAATGACGATACAGGTTGTTTTTATGGCGATAGTTTCATTGGCAATGCGAAGCTCATCCCTTTCCTTTTGTTTTTTGATGGCGTATTGTCTGCGTTTTTCCCGGAAGGCTTCCGGGCAGTAGATTTTTTCCCCCTTGGCGGTAATATAAAAGCCGTCCCAGTCAACATCGTCCGGGCCAATGTTGTGGAGATTTTTCTCTCCTCCGTCTTTATCCGTTTGGGTTACTGGCTGATGACTTGGGGCTTCATAAGCTGCTGAATACTGGGACTTCTTCACGCGTTCGCCTATGGCGTCCTGCCAAGCCGCTCTGGCCGTGTCAGCAGCGCAAGGGAGGGAGAGGAAGGCAAGGGAAATGATGATGAAACGAAGCATGCAGAACAGGAAGGTACGATGATGCGCAGATTTTGTCAAACAGGGCATCTTTGCAATTCCGCCAATCAGCTTCCAGAAAGAGTATGACAAAATATTTTTCCTTTTCAGGTTGGCAGGAGTGAAGGCCCCTGAGGGGGCTTTGCGAGCGCCAAGCAGACACGGAAGCGGGCAAGGCGCGGCGATAGTTTTTGCGCGGTTTTCCAATGGATTTCCGTAAGGTTTCTGACGGATTTCTTCATGCTGTGTTTTTGCTGTATGTTGCCGTTGAGATTGTTATGATTTTCGTCATGCTCCGATATCAGGATTTATCCATTTATTCTTTCCAATAAGAGAGCTTTTAGACGTTTGTAACGTGGTTGGCTCATCCCGCGCCAACCGGATTTGATGCTCTCTCTCCTGTTTTTTTGAATGATTCCAGAGCTGGAACCATTATTTGGGGACTATTTTTTTCTTGCCGTCCTGTGCTAAGGGGTTCCCGCATGGAAATGTTGTTGCGAGCATTACGCGGTTTTTTCAGGCGTGTTCATTTATCCGGGCTGAATCAGGGTCAATTAACGGTCATGGTTGCTTTGGCTGACCGGGAACAAACATGCATGGAGGTTGCGTTAGAAACGGGTTTTGACCGGGAATATACGAGGCAGGTTCTCCAACGCCTGAGGCATCAGGGTGATGTTGTTTTGAGGCCTTACCGGTCTTCCGGTCATGGTCAGGTGGAATATATTTATACTTTGACAGAAAAAGGGTCTGATACTTTGCAACGGTGTTTCGGAGAGTTTGATGGACTGATGGCTTGCCTTGCCCGGAAAGAGAATGTTGAAGCTTTGAGGAATGCCGGGGGGACGCAAGAAGAAGAGAATACCAAGCCAAAGAAGAGTGAGGCTTTACAAGATTTGATATAAGTTGTTGTAATGTAATTGATTGTTAGGAAATGTTAAGTGAGCGTGACCATATTTTTTGCGAGAAAGTGGCCTCCGGATTGATGGCGTATCAGGCTTATATTGAGGCCGGGTTTTGTTGCACCAGCAATGAATCCGCGCAGGCGGCGGCTTCCCGGAAGATGAAAGAGCCGGGAATCAAGGAAGAAATCAGGAAAATCCGTGAGCGTCTTTGTGATGAAAATTGCCTAACGCTGAAGGAAAAGAGGCTCAAGCTCGCGGAAATTGCGCGAGGAAAAGCGTTGTTTTCCGGTGATGAATCTTTGTTTGAGGTGCCTCCCTCCCATGCAGAGCGGATGAAGGCGATTGATTTGGATAACAAGATGATGGGTGATTATGCTCCGGAAAAGCAGGATGTGAGCATTCAAGGGCTGTTCTTTGAAGATTTGTTTGAATATGGAGAGGGGAGAGAAACAGTATCAGGAGGTTCTGAACTTCTGGAAGGAAAGACTGAATAATCGGCTTTGGCGGCTGGAACATCTGTATTGGATCAAGAATGTTGACGGCATTGTTATTCCTTTCCGGCCAAATGAAGTACAGCGGAAGTTTCTTGAAAGGCAACATGGCCGCAACGCTATTTTGAAGGCTCGCCAGTTGGGCCTTTCTACGCTGGTAGGCGTGTTGATGGCTGATTTTGTATTCTGGAATGAGAATAAGACTGCGGCAATTATTGATTGGCGACTGCCGGAGGGTCAGAAAAAACTTCTGGGAGTGCGGTTTCAATGGGAGCATCTGGATTATGTGCCGGAAGACGCTGAGCGTGAACGGCGCATTATTGCGTGGCTGATGCGCGAGAAGAAGAGGCGTTTGGGAACGGTCAAGAAGGATGGGTCTATTGTGCCGGTGACAGCTACAGCTAATAAGCTGGCGTTCCGGAACGGGTCTGTGATTTATACGGATAATACATTTCGCGGAGGGACAACACAGTTCATGCACGTTTCCGAACTGGCCAAAATGGCCAAGCGGTTCCCGGACAGGGCAAGGGAAGTGGTGAACGGCGGGTTTGAGTCCGTGCCGACTAACGGAACAATCATTGTAGAAAGCACGCACGAAGGCGGCAGGAGCGGCGTGAATTACAATTTGATGAAGACTGCCATGTCAAAACGGGGGAAGCCTCTTCTCCCGGTGGATTGGCGGTTTTTCTTTTTTCCGTGGTACGAGGAAAGCCGTTACCAGTTGGATGTGCCGGAAGGGTATGTATTCAGGGATGAGACCATTGAATATTTCACCCGGATGAAAGAGGTTTATGGCGTGGATGTGCCGGAATCCGCGCGGTTGTGGTGGGAATGGAAGAACGGGCAGTCTGATTTCAACATGGGGGAAGAGTACCCTACTGTGCCGGATGAGGCTTTTGACGCGATTGGGGACGATGCTATTTATTGCGCTCAATTCCGGAAGCTGCGCCGCGATAACCGTATTGGGTGCCGGTTTGTGGTGCATTCCTATGCTCCTGTTTATTGCACCTGGGATATTGGCGTTGCTGACCACATGGCAACGGTGTTTTTCCAGAAGGTGGGAGGGGAAACCCGCATTATTGGAGGGATTCAGGCCAAGAAGTCATGCGTGCTGGATATGCTGGCAAGGGTCAGGGATTTTGAGCAGACGCACGGGTTTAAGGTGTTTCGCCATTTGCTTCCCCATGACGGCGGGCATCATTCCACTAATGACCGAAAGACGAATCAACAGACTTTGGAAGAAAACGGATGCCGGGATGTCAGACTGGTTCCGAAGACGGGAAGCGTCTGGCTATCCATTGGTGAAGTGCGTTCTTTTCTCCCTTCCACGGTCTGGCATGAACGATGCGGCGAAAGGATTGAAGACGGCAGTGAGGAAGGGCTTCCGGGATTGCTTGATTGCATGGAAAGCTATCATGTGGATCAGAACGGGAAGATTGATCATGATGATTGTTCCCATTTTGCAGACGCTTTCCGGATGTTTATTGAGGCCGCCTGCCACGGTTTGATTGAGGGGTTTGAAAGTTCCATCGTCGGCATGGAATGCCTGGGAACCGCGTCCTGTTACGATGCCGGCGTTGCGGATATGCCCTGATAAGGGTGGGACATTTTGCGGTGGGTGTATCATCAGCAGGATGCTTTTTGCGGCATTTCTTTTGCATAATGCCGCGTATGGGAAAGATTTTTAGTCCAAAAGCGGCTCCGATTCCTCAGCAGAAAGAGGTGGTCAAGGAGCCGGAAATCATTGATACGAGCGAAACGGCGGAAAACACCGTTAAGGCCCGCGCCCGAAAGCGTTATGGATTTGATAAAACTTTCACGGCAAAAGGGAATGGCAGTTCTGTTTTTGGTCAGTCTTCCGGAGCCAGTTACCGGAAGACGCTGGGTTAATCAGTTCAGGGTGTGAGTTATGAACGGGGAAGAAGTCATTTCGCTATATAACAATTTGGAGAGGGAAAAGCAGGATGCGGCAAGCTGGGCCTCAGAATTGAAGAAGTTTGTTTATCCTTTTTCCCCTACCGGGTTGCCCAGCAGTTTTTCCTTTCTGGGCGTCGGTTTGAAAAACCTGCATGATTCTACGGCTGTACGGGCCAATCAACGGCTTGCGGCGGCGCATCAGAGTTTTTTGAGCGATCCCGGAAAGCTCTGGTTCAGTTTTGAGCCTTCCGCCGCTCTTGGTTCAGCGGTGCAAAAGAGCGGCCCGGTGAAGAAGTGGCTGAGAGATTGCGCGGAAAGAACATATCAGGCATTGGCTGAAAGCAATTTTTATACGGTCAACCATCAGGCGTTGCTGGACAGATGCGGGTTTGGCACGGGGAGTTATTACGGCGGCATCAGCAATGAAAACAGGCTGATGTTTTCCTATGTTCCTTTTGATTCTTTTGTGTTCGCGGAAGATGAACAGGGCATGCCGAATTTGTTGATACGCAAGTTTGAATGGAATGCCGTCCAGGCGGCCCGCTGGCTTGGCGGCGCGGGGAAGCTGAACCAGCCAATGAAGGATGCCTACAGGGATGAAACAGAGCGCATCAAAAAGAAATTTACCATTCTCCATGCCGTAGGAAGAAAGGAAAATTATGATCCATTAACAGAGAAGGAATATTTTTCCTTTTATATAGAAAAAGGGAACAAGGACATTCTGGAAGAGGGCGGGTTTGGCGAATTCCCTTACATGGTTTCCCGTTTTTTGAAATGGGTTGGTCCGTGGGGATTGGCCCCGGCCCGGCTGTGCTGGTCTAATATCCTGTCTTTGCAGTACAGCCGGAGGATTACCCGGATGCTGGGAGAGTTGAAGGCTTTTCCCCGCCTTAAAGTATCGAAAGATCTTGTGGGCCGCGTGAGTTTGAGGCCGGGCGGCCAGACTGTCGTCGGTCAAGGGGATGCTGGTTTACCGGCTGAGTGGGGTACGGTGGGCGATTATCGGGAAGTGATGAATGAAATGGAAATGGATCGTCAGGAAGTGCGGTCTGCTTTTTATCTGGATATGCTTGATTTGTTCGGCGCGCAAACAGGCCAAATGACTGCAACGGAGGTGAACGCCCGGCTGGAAGAAAGGCTGTTGGCGTTCAGCCCTACGTTCTGCCAGCACCTGAATGATTTTCGGCCTATGATGCTGAGGATTTTCCGTCTAATGCTGGATGCCCGGCTGTTTGATCCGAATATACCTTCTGAGTTGATGAGGCCTAACGGGAAGGGAGGACAGGAATTTAATCCCAAGGCTTTGCCTGATGTCGTTTACAATTCCAAGTTCGCCCAACTAATGAAGCAGGTTCAGCTTTCCGGGCTTGTCGGGTCTCAGGATATTATTGCCAATATGGCCAAGTTTGACCCCGGCGTGATTGCCCGGTTTGATTTTGATTTTGCGGCTCAGGAAGTTGTGCGCGGCATGGGCGTGCCGGAAAGTTTTATCAGGAACGACAATGAAAAGAAGGAGGCTTTGCAGGAAATGCAAGAGAGGATGATGGCGCAACCTCCTGCCGGAGAGGGATAACAATTAACAGTTTTGACAATGAACGATCCTTTTGAGTTCGACGAAGAAGAGGAATTAGAAAAGCAGAAGAAGCTGTTGAGTGATGCTTTCGGCAAGCTGGACAGGGCTTCCATGAAGGCTTTGGAAGAGTGGTTCCGTGGGGAATTCGGCATTCATCAGGCGGCTTTCCGCGTTTTTAACGGTGAATGGAATCCGCTGGACGCGATGAGACAAGACGCATTCCGGCTGGTCTGGAACAGCATGGTCGTGAGCTGGAAGAAAGTCCACGAACCGGGCAATACGGAAGAAGTATCATATTTTAACGATTAACAATCAATTTTTTCTATGAGCGAAACACAAGAAAACAATAATGATGGGGCTGTGACTGTACAGCCGGTTTTGGGAAATGACGGTCATTCCAATGCGCCTTCAACACAGGGAACCGGTGCGCCTACGCCTTCGGCTCCCTCCGGCGGCATTGCCTCCCCTCCGGTTCAGGAAACCGGCGATGTAACGCCTCCTGCCGGCGGCAATGCCGGTGCTTTTCCGGATTTGGCGGATTACGCTACCGGACTGTTTGAGGGGGTGGAGCCTGAGAGTCTGGATTACAAGCTTTTTGAACGCGCCCGCGTGGCGGCTCATAAGGCGGGGATTCCTCAGGATGCCCTGTCTTCCGTAATGGGGGATGTGCGAACGTTCATCAACGAAACGGAAGCGCAGATTGAACAGGCGCGGATAGATGCCTGTGATGAGCAGTTAAAGCAGTTACAGCAGACTTATGGGAGTAAGTTTAAGGCTGTGATGGAGGCCTGCAATAACACGCTCAACAATCTTGCCGTAGAGTTCGGGGTAGATGCCCATGTGTTCGACCTCCCGGAAATCCGGAATAATCCAGAGGTGGTGAAGTTTTTTTACGGCCTTTCCCAACGGATGAAAGAAGCCGGGTTTGCCCATGTAAACCAAATGGCTTCCATTGCTACTGCGGAACAGGAGCTTGAATCCATTTACAACGGCACGCATGAGTTGAGCAAGGCTTATATGGACAGCACGCATCCGGATTGGAAGAGGGCGCAGACGCGCGTGAATGAGCTGACCCGGATGACGATGCAGGGGTAATTTCATTTAACAGTTAATAGTTTTTATTGGTATGGCGACGGGCGCGACAGGGTTTCAGGGGTTCATGCGCGATCATGCGAAGGAGTTTTCCTTGTTTGGCAATGGCGTGAGTTTGGCCGGTGGGGCCTTGTCCGCCCTGAACCAGTATCAGGCCGGGAAAGCTCAGAAAGCGGCAGGACTGGCAACGGCGGATAATATGCGGCGGGAGGCTCAAGGAGCGTATGAGTCCGCGCTGGCGGATGAATATTTGCAAAGGATGAACCAGAATGCTGACGCGAGCACGGCGCGGGCGGCTCAGGCGGCATCCGGTTTCATGTCCACCGGAACCGGCAATATGAATGAATTAACGCTGATGAAGCAGTATGAGCATGGCATTGCTCAGGCGGCTACTCAGCGGGAGAACCAGCGCAGGAGTGCGCTGTATCAGGCTGATTTGGCAGAGTGGCAGGCGAGACAGGCCGCGCGGGCCTCCAAGCGCGGGGCTTTGGGGACGATTTTAGGGGCAGTAGCCGGAACGGCTCTTTCTTTAACCGGTTTCGGCATGGCGGCAGTCCCGGCCATGAAGGCCGGGCAGGTGTTGAGCAGGTAACGACGAATAGTTAATCAGAAGAGAGTTATGAAAGTTGGTCTGATGGGAGATAACGGATTCCGGGCTGGGCATGTGAATGGGAATGCGGCCGCGGCTCCGGCGCTTTCTACAGCAGAAGTATTTGGACAGGCGGCTAAAATTGGGCGAGCGGTGGATGATTTGGGGCAGGATTTGATGCACAAAGAGAATGTTTTGCGGGATGATGAGAGTTTCCGAATGGGACTTACTAACGCCCGCGGATTGATTGCTTCCGCTGAACAGGATATTGACAATGGAGCGGATTGGGAAGAAACGCTTGCCAAGAAGCGCGAATTGGTGAAAGAACCGGAGTTTATGACTCCGGATGCGGTTGTACGTTACCGCGCCGCCATTGAGGATTTGTTTCAGCGCGGTGGAGAGGCATTGCAGGATAGACAGCGGAGAGTGAGCGCGAAGAGGGCCAGGGCGGCTTTTTCCGCGGATTGGGCCGCCGCCGTGGAAAGCGGAGATATGGAACGCGTTCAATCCGTGCTGAATTCCGGAGTGGGCGTGTATGTGGACGGCATGAAGGCATCAAGGATGCTGGCTTCCGCAAAGAAACAGATTGGCGCGTTAAAGGCGGCCAAGGATTTTGACGAGAATCCCGACCAGTTGGCGGCGGATTTGATTGACGGGAAATATCAGGGCGTTTTGTCCAATACAGCTATTGCCTCTTATGGCCGATTGTTGCAGGGGCAGTCCGGGGTTCCTACGACTGTCAGCTTGTATGATGTTACCGGCATGCCGCTGGGAGAAGGGGGCCGGAAGCTTTATGACCGTGTTTTGCTGGATGAACCGTTTGAGGATGCTGGAGAGGGCGGGGGAATGGTTGAAAGAGAAGGAGTTCATGAGCAGGCCGGGAGTGTTGCCAATGTTTTTTCCTCTTTCGGCGGAACCAAGAAAAAGAAGCCGGAGTTCCGTAGCGGCGTAGCTGATCCGGTGGTGGATTTAATGAGGATCAGGGCGGCTGAGGGACAGTTGCCGACAACGGAAGAGATTGGAGTAACCAGCATGAATGAGGTGTTGGCGGCGGATGTGAGCGGACTGGTGAAGGATGGCGGCGTGGGGTCTCCGTCGTATATGATGTATCTGGGAGAGTTGAAGCGGAGGTGGAAGGAACATGGAGTAAGTAATGATTTTCAGGAGGCTATGGAATCTACGCTGGAGAACAGGATTGCGGCGATGACTGCTTTGGATGGAGAGCGCATTGTTTTCGATGCTGATGAAGTGATTAAGGCGATGGAAGGCATGGGAGAATTTGTAAGCGCGGAGACTTTTAATGCCCAGAAGTGGCATCGTAAAAAATTGCAGGAGTTTGAGATTGATAAGGCATCCGGAACTGGGGAATGGGCCGGAAAGACCGGGCGGAAGGTGAAAGCTGAGGAAAAGGAGAAGTTGGCCCGCCGGGAGAGCTATTTGAAGCTGGATGTGGAACAGTGCCATAAGGAAGCGGAAATTCAGAATAAACGGAATGCGATGGAGATGCGGCGGTGGGCGGTCGAGTGGCAGGCGTTGCATCCCAAAGAGAGGAATACGGTGAAGTTTTTACAGGCGATGCAGAATAAAATGAGGCATTTGACCGGACGCGATGCCTCCACGCTGGATTTGATGCGCATGGAGCATAAGAGGAATATGGAACAGGGGCAGGGAGAGAGGGGGGTAGCTTTTCCAGCTCCATTTGCTCAGGATGCGTCCATGCTGACGGATGAAAAACGTATGGAAAATGCTCAAAATGCATTGGCTGATTTGAGGAAGAAGGCTCTTGCCTTGCCAAAACCGGATGAAAGGCTGAGCGTGAGGACGAAGGCAATGAATATTCCCGTAGCGGATGTGCGGGATGCTCATGTGAAAGAGGTATGGAATGATGAGTGTTTTATTGTCGGAGAAGATCATCTGTCACGCTATCCGCAGTTGAGGGAACAGTATGTGCCGGATGTGAGTTTTGAGCTTGCGGATGGCCGGATTTATCGTCCGCAGAAGGTTGCCGTGGTGCCGGGCCGCGCGTTTGGTTTTTCCCGGAGGGCCGCTATTGCGTTGCGGCTGGTTCCCGGGTGCAGGTTCAAGGCGGCAGTCCGGTTTGATTTTCCGGATGCGGAAAGAGCGAAACATGAGGGGAGAGGGAAACTGTTCTCCAAATAATTTTATGAATACTAACTATTGAGAAAGAAATTTGACGATGCGTAATTTGTTTGATTCAGGAGTGGTTGAAAGCTTCAAGAAGACGGTTTGGAAACAGAATGAGGAAGCCAAAAGAAAGGATTTTTGGACTCAGGATGCCGTGGAAGGGGAGAATTCCCTTCCACGTGAACAGGAGGACAGAAGAAAGGCTGAGGAGGAAGAGGAAATAAAAGCATGGTCGTATGAATCTCCGGATACTCAGTCTATGATTGGCTCGGATGGGGTTTATGAAGGAAGGAACCCTTTGCCGAAGAGGAATATGAAGTGGCAAACGAGGGGGGATTTGAGGCCGCAGGCGGGAAGAAATGCGCAGTTGAATGTTCCGGATGAATCCGGGCATGTGGATTTGAGACCTCCGATTGTGAACAGGCCGCAAGTGGGGCCGGAAGCGCAGTTGAATTTCCTGTCCGACGAACAGGCGAATGAGATGCAGAGGCAGCTGGAAGAGAGGGATGGGGGTGTTCACCGCGTGCCGGGGAGCGGGATTATGAATGACCGGCAGTATTGGCGGGTGTTGAATGACTGGCGGATGGCCGGCGTGGACAGTCCGCATTATTACGTTGAACGGGCCGCTTTGAGGCGTTATGAGAAGAATCGCGGAATAGATGAAGGCTCCGTCGCCGCGGCGGGAGATGTGAGAAAAGCGCGTGCGTGGCAGTTGCTGGCGGAGATTGGGGATGGCGCGGATTTGGATGCCGGACAGGAGCAGGAGGTGGATCAAGTGCTGGGAGCCGGGACGGTAAAATTTTACAGGGGGCTGAGTCAGGAAGAAAAGGATGAGGTTTTGGTGGACGGTTATGACCGGGCGTTTGTAGGGGCAAGCACTTCACTGGGCCGGGCATATCTGGCTCAAAAGCTGGGGCTGGATACGGATGAGGCTTCTGTCATGGCGGCGGAATTGCGTCGTCAGGCGGGAGTGGGACGCGCCAGAAGGGAACAGGTGAAGAAGGATATGGAAGATGTATGGGGAGAGATCGTGGCGGCGACGGGAAGCGGGAAGGAGTTTTCTTTAGATCCCCATGACCATCAGGGACGGAGTCCGGAGTTTCTGGCAGGCGCGGCCCGGATGGCGGAGAGCCAGAAGAAGGCGGCGGCTTTAATCAGGGAGTTCGCATATGGGGAAGACGGCAAGAGTCCGCATGCTCAGGGGGTAAGGACTGGTGTGACGGGGGTCCGGGTAATGGGATTTAGTAAAGAGGGAGATGGCAGCTGGCTGGTATCGAAGCTGGTCGAGTTGAACAGGGAGGATCCTGTAGCGTATCAGATGGCTTTGGAGGCTGTTCAGGGGCTGGTGATGAAGGATTCGGATGAGCACGGGCTGATGAATCGCTATTTTGAATCTCTGCCGTGGGGGGGACTGGCCAAGAAGGGGATGCAGCTCATGTTGAAGCCTGAGTTGCATAAGAATATTTTTAATGCTGCTTCCAATGTGGCCGGAATGGCTGGCGAGGCTGTCTTAGGCACGATGAGGGCCGCGTCGCATAAGAAGATGATGGCTGATGCGGAGCGGCGCAAGAGATTGAAGGCAGGGGGTGCCATGACGCCGGGAGATTACATGTTATGGCGGAAGGCTCAAGAGAATCCGAATGTGTTGAATGGACCGGAAGTTAATGATCCGCAGTGGGTTCAGCGGGTGAATCAGGTGGCGCAGGATTTACAACGGGTACGTATGGGGCAGTTTCAATCAAGGGGTAAGACTGTTTTAGGCAGGTTTATTGAAGATGCGGGTTCGGTTGTTGGCGGGGCTGTACCTTTTATGGCGAGTTTTGGTGTTTTGCCAGTTTTGCAGACGATGGAGCAGGAAGAAACGGAGTATTTGGCAAAGGGCGCGGAACCAGCGAAGGCTGCGTTGGCGGCCATGGGCGAAGGTGTGGGGATGTGGGCGGCCAATATCTGGGGGCTTGGAAAAGGCGGGAAGCTGGTAGGGAAGGCTTATGACAAACTGATGAACTGGGCCGGGAAGAAGGCGGGCTACAGGGGGCTTCTGGCGCGTGCTCTGGAAACAGACCGCTGGTGGGGGCGCGGCCCCTTGTTCGTGGGGATGGAGGGCGTTGTTCTGCATAGCCAAACGGTGATGGAGCCATATGCGCGGTATTTGGCGTCCAATATGTTTACCGGGGGGGACGGGAAGAGTTTTAATGAAGCTTTGGCGGAAGCCAAAGAGGCGATGACGTGGAGGAATTTTCTGGTGGGACTGCCGATGTCCGTACTGCTTGGGTATGGCCGGTATGCTCAGAATAGCCCGTTCCGGGCTTCCCAGGCGGCTATTGCGGAGTTTAACAGGATGAAACTGGAATGGGCGGATAGCCGGGAAGCGATGGAAGGAGGCGGTTTTGCCGAAGCGGATATTAAGGCGATTCTGAATGCAAAGAATGACGGGGAAAGGTTGAAGTTGTTTGATTTGGGGTTGGAGCGTTCTGAAATGATGAAGATGGTCCGGGAAGGAAAGGCCAATGTGGAGAATGATATTGCTCTGATGATTGTTCCGGACAGCAATGAAGCGAACATGTTGATGGAGATGGGAGCTATTCCCAGATTTGAGATTGTGGATGGAAAGGTGCGCGTTTATGGCGCGGAGTCCATGGATTTTAAGGGGCAGAAGGAGGAAGTTTCAGCCAGGGATTCCGTCGGGGCTGAACCGGGCAAGGAAATCAAAGAGGAATCAGGAGGTGAAAATGAAGGGCAGGAACGAAGAAGGAGGACTGATTATGTGGAATTTAACATGGATGAGGCAGGATATTATCTGACGGCAAAGGCCCGGGAGTGGTATTCCAATCAGGATTTTACCTTGAAGAATGCGGTATTGGGCAATGAGGCCGTGGATTATTTCGCAAAACGGTGTGATGTGCAGTTTGAAAAATCCGGAGAGTTGATGACGAGACGCTATCTGGAACGAATGGCGGATGAGGCTCTGAACCGAGTGAATGAACGGCGGCATTCCAAAGATATGTGGAGCAGGGAGGAAGCGGATGCTCAGGAAGAGGATGTTGTGTTGTCCGTGTTGCCGGGGTCTTTCAGGAACCGCGTGGAGGTGGCGATGAAACGCAATGAATTGAGCCGGAACCCGCAGGAAACCGGAAAAATCACCCAGAGGGAAATTGACGCCCGTTCCGGGGATTACGGAGTGCATACTCCCGCTTTTAATTATGAACTGGAATGCGGCAAGAAGGTGATCCGGTATTATGAGGGTGAGGCTACGTTTCTGGATCTGGTGGAGGAAATGGCGGAATTGTATGTGAAGGGGGAAATAAAGGCCGGGCGTGAATTGGGGTGGTTTGCCGGGAATTTAAAAGAGACTCAGGAGGCTTTTAAGGCTCAGGGCGTCAGGCATTGGATGTTGGCTGATGTTGATTTGCTGGATGGCAAGAGCGGCGTGAAGAAGCAGGAACTGGCCGTTGTGGAGGGGATGAGCAAATTGATGCAGGCGGTGCATGTGGGCGAGTTCAGGAAGCGGAAATTGCCGGAGAGCGTGCAGCGTTTTTTGGAGATTGCCATGGCGTTATTGAGAAAGGTGGCGGATATGGCAGGGCTGGCCGGGGCATTCCGGAAGGCGGTGGATTCAGGAGCCGTGAAGGGCGATTTCGCTGCTTTCGTTTATGATGCCGTGGGGGCGGATTTTATTCAGACGCGGTATGATGCCGGTAAAAGAGAGTTTCAGAAGCGGCTCAATGAGATTAAGGGAAAACCGGAGCGGATGCTTGGGTTTTATGACTTGCACGTAGCCTATGCGGAACAGTATGGGTTGGAGAATTATTTGTATCAGCTGGAACATCCGGATACGGACAAGTTGCAGTCAGACAGCAAGTTCCTGAATTTTGTCGGGGAGAAGATGAAGCGGGAATTTGAGGCTCAGGGAAGGGAGTTTTTTGAAAAAATGAAAGGCGCCTCCCTGCAGGAAATGAAGGATGTTCTCAAGGCCGCCAGAGCATGGAACAGGCGGTATAAAAATATATATAAATTGCCGGAAGAGGCCGGAAAGACTGTTTCCTTTTCCATAACGGATAAGCTGGATGAAATGGGGAAGGATGCCGGGAAACGGAAGGTGATGGATTTTGTGGATATGGTGGTTTCCAGCGATGTTCCGGATAAGACCAGTCTGGGTGTTGTGGAGTATCGTGGCGCATCCGTGCGAGAGATTGCCGATATTAAGGCCGGTCTTGGGATTGATGTGACGGGGATGGTGCATGAGTTCCCGGCTAAAAGTATCGCGCATGCGCTGAAGAGTCATGGCCATGATTCCGAGGCGAAGAGGAGTCAGCTGAATTTAACCAAGGAGGATATCAAGCTGGCTCTGGACGTGTTGGATCATTATGACCGGGTAGAGTTTAAACCTAAGGGTAAGAATCTGTCATCCGTTATTTATGTAAAGGAGTATCCGCATGGGGAGATTCATACGGTGGAGCAGGTGATTGAGACGACAGGCCGACGCAGCAAAAAGCCCAGGCTGACGTTTAAGACAGCCTGGGTTAAGAGGACGGCGCCCGCCGGAACCGAACCCGGCGTAGAAGGGGTTTATACTCCCCGACGCCGCAAGGGTAGTATGGCAAATGAAGGGGGAAATGTCAATTCTGTTGCGGAAGCACAGGAACAGGGTCTGTTTCGGGACGGCCATTTTGAGGCGGGCAACGCGGTGATTACGGAACCGGGGGTGACGTTTTCCATTACTGCCCTGCATGCTTCCCCGCATTCTTTCCGGAAGTTTGATACGGCGTTCATGGGCAAGGGGGAAGGAGCGCAGGCGTATGGCTGGGGGCTGTATTTTGCGGAGAATCCGAAGGTGAACCGGAGTTATATGAACCAGTTCGCGCAGGATAAGGCGACATGGAAGTTCCGGGAGGTGGAGACTGGCGTTA
>OJKY01001450.1_pt1 | contig 14295 bp, 10 predicted proteins | sample 1596571 | NCBI WGS metagenome assembly OJKY01 (sample SAMEA4350170, study PRJEB24818) | metagenome | biome: human; feature: gut; material: faeces | place: Denmark | collected 2013-09 | reverse complement strand
AGCTCGGCAAGCCTGCTCCGTCCGTCGAACAGCTCAAGAAGATGGGCTACACGCACATCCTGATGGCCACCGGCGCATGGAAGCCCGGCAAGCTCGACATTGAGGGCAATGTGCAGGGCGTGATCGAATGGATGAAGAAGATGAAAAAGCAGGTCAAGCCCTGCCTGCACGGCAATGTCGTTGTCGTCGGCGCGGGCAACACCGCCATGGACGCCGCGCGCGTTGCAAAGCGCATGGGTGCGCATGCAACCATTCTCTATCGCCGCACGAAGAAATTCATGCCCGCCGACGAGCACGAGTTACAGCTCGCCATCGACGAGGGCGTCGAATTCGTCGAGCTGGCCGCGCCCGTCAAACAGAGCCGCGGCAAGCTCCTGTGCGATAAGATGATCCTCGGCGAGCCGGACGAGAGCGGCCGCCGCAGCCCCGTCAAATCCGGCGAACAGTTCACCATTCCCTGCGACATGGTCATCTCCGCCGTGGGCGAGCAGGTCGACGCCGATCTCATGGCCGCAAACGGCATCGAGATGGAGCGCAAGGGTCCCGCGTTCGAGACGAACATTCCCGGCGTGTACTGCGCGGGCGATGCGCACCGCGGCCCCGCCACCGTGGTCGAGGGCATTGCCGATGCCGCGCGCTTTGCCGAGATCGTCGTCGGCTACCCGCACATTTACGACATCCCCGCCGAGGCTGACGTGACCGAGTTCGACGCGCAGAGCAAGAAGGGCGTCCTCGCCATGGCGAGCAAATGCGTCTGCGACGGCGAGCGCTGCCTGCAGTGCTCCACCGTGTGCGAGAACTGCGTCGATTCCTGCCCGAACCGCGCGAACGTTGTCATCAAGATGGCCGACGGCTCGCACGAGATCGTCCACGTCGACAAGATGTGCAACGAGTGCGGCAACTGCACGCAGTTCTGCCCCTACGCAAGCGAGCCCTGCCACGACAAGATCACCCTTTTTGATACGCGCGAGGACATGGACGAGAGCGAGAACTACGGCGTGCTCTTCGAAGAGGACGACAAGATCCGCCTGCGCTACGAGGACGGTGTAAAGGAATATGACTTAGCATCCTGCGACAACGATCTTCCCGTCGAGCTCGAGGCGCTCATCCTCACCGTGCGCGATAAGTACAGCTATCTCTACCTGTAAGCAAAACGAAAAACGAGGGAGCCGGTGCGATGCACCGGCCCCCTCTTCCCTATTGTAAGCAAAAAAAGAGCGCTGCTTGAAGCAGCGCTCTTTCGTTGTTCTGTGCTTCGCCTTACTTCTCGATCAGGGTGAGCTGATAGAGGATCTTGGCGATCTGCGCGCGGGTCAGGGACGCGGCAGGCTCGAAGGTGGTCTCGGTCATACCGCTGATGACCTTCGCGTCAACGAGCGCCATGACATAACCGTCGGTGCAGTCAGTGAACTTGCTCTCGGTCTTGGACTCGGCAAGCTTGTTGAGCTTGGCAGCGACCTGGCAGAACTCGAGACGGGAGATGGCCTTCGCACCGTCGAGATCGGCGGCAACAAGACCCAGCTCAGCAGCCTTGGCGATGGCGTTCTTGCTCCAGTCGGCGCCGGTAGCGTCCGCAGCCTTGAGATCGCCGTGGCTGACAAGCAGGAGCTTGAGCGCGGCAGCCCAGGTCAGGGTGTCGTTGGGCGCATAGGTGGTGTCAGAGGTGCCGTTGATGATGCCGCTCTCATAGAGGTGAATCATCGGGTCAAAGTACCACGCCGTGGTCTTAACGTCCTTGAAGGGATTAAAGTAGGTGATGCGACCCTGGGGCGCAGCATACTGCGTGCCGATCACGCCCTTGAGCTCCTTGGTGACATACTCCATCACAGCCTCGTCCAGAGGGATACCGGTATCGAACTGTGCGGAAGCAGCAGCGAAGGCATAGTAGCTGTCGCCGCCGCTGGCAACAAAGTTATTGGTGACGACCGCATAGGTATCGTCCGCCTTGAATTCCTTGCCGTTGATGCTGTTGATGACCACGCGGTTGATGCTCTTGGGACCATAGTAGGTGGAGTTGGGATAGGTGGCATCATTCTTGTCATATGCCTTGCCGGTGTACAGAGTGAAGTTGATGCCGGCAACCTGCGGGAAGCCGCCGATCGGCAGGCTGTAGGTGGAGGCCTCAAGCGCTTCAAGAAGCTCTGCGCCGGTGACATAGATGACTGCGACCGTGTTGCCAAACGGCAGAACGGTGTTGATGTCCTTCTTGGTGACGTCGCCCGGCTTGATGGCCGCGCGGATACCGCCGCCGTTGGTGATGGCAACCACGTGGTCAGCATCAACCGTCAGGCCTTCCTTGTTCTGCATGACCTTCCAGATCATTGCATCGGTAATGAGATCGCCGTTGTTGGTCTCGCTGTCGCGGTTGCCGTTGGGGGCCTTCGCGCCGTTGAGCGTGACCTCGCTCTTGGCGAACACAACGTCGTATTCCGCGTCGACGCGGTCAATGATCTTCTGCGCGGCGGCGGCAACGGTCGCGTCCTTGGCAGTATCTTCCTTGATCTCGAAGAGGGAGTTGCTCTCGATCTTCTTGGTGGCGTTGTCAATGACGATCACGCCGATGTTGGCAAACGCGGTACCGGTGGACTGAATGGGCTCGCCCTTCTCGCCCTTGGTCATCACGGTGTGGGAGTGACCGTCGATGATGAAGTCAATGCCCTTGACGGCGGCATAGAGATCGGTGGAGCGATAGGGAGCAGACTCAGCGTCGATGCCCAGATGCGCAAGGCAGATGACAACGTCGGCATCCTTGAGCGCCGCGACCTGATCGGCGGCAGCCTTGGTGAAGGCGTCACCGGTCGCAAAGGTCAGACCCTTGATGAGCGCAGGGTTGGCCTTGGTCTGGGTCTCGGGGGTCTCCATGCCGAAGAAGCCGACCTTCACACCGGACTTGGTGGTGTAGGTGTAGCTGGCATCGAAGATGGGGGTGCCGTCCTCATTGAAGACGTCCGCGCAGACGACCTTGAACTTGGCCTTGCTCATGTTTTCCTTGAGCTGGGCGTAGCCGTAGTCGAACTCGTGGTTGCCGAGGGTGACGACATCGTAGCCGGCGGCATTCATCATCGTGACCGCATCAGCGCCCTTGGTGACACTGACATAGGTCTTGCCCTGGCTGTAGTCGCCGGCGTCGACGAGAATGACCTCGGCACCCTTGGCCTCATAGTCGGCCTTGAGCTGGGCGATGTAGGCATAGCCATTGACCGCACCATGCACATCATTGGTGTGCAGAATGACAGTTTTGCCCGTCATCGTTGCTTCGGTCTTGGTTTCGGCATCCGTTGCCGCTGCCGTGTCCTCGATCGCAAAGCCGGTCACAGTCAGGCTGAGAACCATTGCCATTGCGAGCAGGACAGATAGGAACTTACGCATAGTGTTTTCCTCCTCTTTTTTTCACTCCACACTTCTCTGCCCGCCGCCGTGACGCGCAGCTTCTTCACATCTCATCTCTCACCGTCGTCAGCACGCAAAAATATCCGGTTTTGCACAGTTCAGAGCGGAATGTAGTATGGTTTTATTATACCGCGTACGCGCGTCTTTCTCAATACGTTATTCTTCTGAAATTCTGGCAAAAATCTTGTTTGCATCACACATTTTTTCTTCTTTCTATGGAAATTCAGGCGGGAATATGCTATGCTGACTTTATCTTGGAACAGTATTTTTCCATAAGGAGGTCTCTTCCGTGAAAACAGTGCTTCGAGGCGGTTTTGTTGTCAGCGGCCGCGGCTGCCGCCGTGCCGATGTGCTCATCGACGGTGAAAAAATTGAAAAGGTCGGCCATATCCCGCCCGATCTCGCCGCGCAGAGCGAGATCGTCGATGTGACGGGCTGCACGCTCTTTCCCGGCTTTATCGACGCGCACACGCACTTTGACCTTGACGTGTGCAACACCACAACAGCCGATGATTTTGAAAGCGGCAGCAAAAGCGCCATTCGCGGCGGCACGACGACGGTCATCGACTTCGCCTGCCCCAATAAAGGAGAATCCCTTGCCTACGGGCTTGATCTCTGGCATAAAAAGGCGGACGGCAAGTGCTACTGCGACTACGGCTTCCACATGACCATCGACGACTGGAACGAGAGCATCGAGTCTGAGCTCGACGCGATGTTCGACGCCGGTATCACGTCTTTCAAGATGTACCTCACCTACCCCGCCATGATGATCGGCGACGGCGCGGTCTACCGCGCGCTGAAAGCGCTCAAGGTCCGCGGCGGCATCGCGGGCGTCCACTGCGAGAACGCGGGCGTCATCGACGCGCGCATCGCCGAACTCAAGGCGAGCGGCCTGGGCGCGGACGTCGTATCGCACCCGATCTCCCGCCCCGACTATTTGGAGGCCGAGGCCGTCTCTCGTCTGCTGCGCATCGCGCAGGCGGCCGACGCGCCCGTCATCATCGTCCACACGACGAACAGGGCATCGCTCGCAGAGATCGCCGCGGCGCGCCGCCGCGGGCAGACCGTGTATGTCGAGACCTGCCCGCAGTACTTGGCGCTTGACGACGGCGTTTACTACGATCCCGACTATTCCTCCGCCGCGCGCTACGTCTGCGCGCCGCCGATCCGCTCGCAGGAGGACAGCGAGGCGCTTTGGAAGGCGCTACGCCGCGGCGAGGTGCAGACCATTTCGACCGACCACTGCTCATTCACGCTCGAGCAGAAGGACATGGGGCGCGAGGACTTTACGAAGATCCCCGGCGGTCTTCCCGGCGTTGAAACGCGCGGCGAGGTCGTATACACCATTGCAGCAAGCGAAAACAAACTCTCCCTTGCCGGCGTCTGCCGCGCACTGAGCGAAAATCCCGCAAAGCTCTACGGTCTCTTCCCCCGCAAGGGCGTGATCGCCGCGGGCAGCGACGCCGATATTGTTGTCTACGATCCCGGTGCGAGCCACGTGCTCCGCGGCGCGGAGCTTCTCTCCAAGGCGGGCTACACGCCGTTTGAAGGCTTCCGCACAAACGGCGGCATTGCAAAGGTCTATCTGCGCGGCAGTTTGCAGGTGGACGGCGGCAAGGTCATCGGCGGAAAAATGGGCGAATATTTAAAGCGCGGCAAATGCGCACTGTGAGGTAAACCAATGGATCTGAGAGAGATATTATTTGCGCAGTTTCCTGCGTTTTTCCTGCTGAGTCTGCTGTTTCTGGCCGCGCATCTGCGCGTGCGCAAGCACAGCGCAGTCAAGTCGGTGCTGTGGGTGCTGCTCTTCGGCGCGGCGCTCGCGGTCTCGATCCTTTTCTGCTTCCTTGGCATGCAGGCAAAGTACTGGACGGTCAAGACGCTCTTCAAGCTCAAGTTCTGGAGCTGGCTCGGCCTTGCGATCGTGGTGGTGCTGCTCGTGCTGCGCCTTGTCTTTAAGCTGCAAAACAAGCACACCCGGCATGTGATGGAAAAGGAACGCACCAAGGCGGAAAAGGAGCGCGAGCAGGCCGTTGCACAGGCGCGTGAGGAGGGCCGCGTCGAAGCCATGGCCGCTCAGCAGGCGCAGAAGGCCGAGGCTGCGGCGGCAGAGCCCGCGGCGGAAGTGTCCGCACCCGATGCTGCGCTTGACGATGCGCAGAATGAGATGGTTGGTAACGCTGCGGAAAAGGAGGGCTAAGCATGCCAGCAGAGCATTTCACGCGCAGGCGCGTGATCTATTTCGACATTCTCCGCATCGTGGCGATCTTCTTTGTTGTTTTCGTGCATCTTGCCGCGCAGCACTGGGCAGATGTTGACGTCAGTTCACGGGCGTGGTTTGCCTTCAATCTCTACTGTACCACAGGGAAATGGTCGGTTCCCATCTTTGTGATGATCAGCGGCGCGCTGTTTCTCGGGCGCGATGTCAGCATCTCCGCCATTCTCAAAAAGAACGTCGCGCGCATCGCTACGGTCTTTCTCTTCTGGTCGGGCTGCTATGCGCTCGTCTATCTTGTCTTTCGTCACGCGCCTCTCGCGGTCGTGCTTTCCCAGTTCATCACGGGGCATTATCATCTGTGGTTTCTCTACATGATCGTAGGGCTGTATCTGCTGATCCCGCTGCTACGGCCGATCGTGCAAAATGAAACGCTTACGCGCTACTTCCTGCTGCTTGCGTTTGTTTTCACCTTTCTTCTGCCCCAGCTTGCCCTGTTTCTCTCCTTTGTTTCGTATCAGGCAAGCGCGGTCATTCACACCGTCATCATGTACTCCTACTGCTTTTTCCCGCTCGGCTTCACCGCTTATTTCATCGGCGGATACTATCTCAGCCGGAGGGACTTTAGCCGCAGAGAAGAGATCACTCTCTATTGCATCGGCGTTGCCGGTCTTTTGGTATCCGTGTTCGCCCCCGTCGCTCTTTCAAGGGCGCAGGGCGCGCCGAGCGATATCTTCTACACCTACAATTCGCTCAATGTTCTCTGCACAAGCGTACCGATCTTCGTCTTTGCCAAGCAGCATCTGAATTTCCCTCGCATGGGTGAAAAAGCCTACACGTTCCTCCGCAAGATGTCGAAATACAGCTTCGGTGTCTATCTCGTCCACCCCATGGTCATTGAGCTGCTGCAGCATTTCGGCATCGACACTTTCTCCTGCAACGCCTTTTTCTCCGTGCCGCTGCTCGCAGTCTTTGTGTTCGCGGTCTCCACGGCGATCTCGGCACTGCTCAACGCCATTCCCGTCATTAAGGATCATTTTGTATAATCAAAAACGCCCCGCGAATCAGGCGATTCGCGGGGCGCTTTTTCTCTTTTACACGTCGGTTTTGATGCCGCGCTTGTCGAATTCCTCGACCAGCAGTGTGAGGTCGTTCGGCAGGCTCATCGGCTCGCCGCAGAATTTGATGGCATTCGCCACGTCCTTGAGTCCGTTGCCCGTGACGACCGACACGACCGTGTCGTTCTCGCCGAGAACGCCCTGCTCGCAGAGCTTTTTCACGCCCGCCGCGCCGGTGACGCCCGCAGGCTCGCCGAAGACGCCGCAAGTCATGCCCAGCAGCTTCTGCGCCGCCATGATCTCCTCGTCCGTCACGTTCACCACGATGCCGTTCGACTCGCGGATCGCCATGAGCGCCTTGTCCGCGTTGCGCGGCACGCCGACGGCGATGGAGTCGGCCAGTGTGTTTTCCTCCATCGGTTCCCAGGGCTTATCCTCCGCGATGGCGCGGTTGATGGGGTGGCAGCCCTCCGCCTGCGCGGAAATAAGGCGCGGGAGCTTATCGATCAACCCGACGGCGTAGAGATCCTTGAATCCTTTCCACACACCCGCGATGGTGCAGCCGTCGCCGACGGAAATGGCGAGATAGTCCGGCATTTTCCACTCAAGCTGCTCGGCGATCTCGAGCGAAACAGTCTTTTTGCCTTCGGAGAGGTAGGGGTTGATGGCGGCGTTGCGGTTGTACCAGCCCCACTTGTCGATGGCCTTTTTTGAAAGCTCGAAGGTCTCTTCGTAGTTGCCCTTGACGGAAATGACGTTCGCGCCGAAGGTCATCAGCTGTGCAACCTTTCCCTTGGGCGCGCGCTCGGGGACAAAGATGAAGGTCTTGAGACCGGCGGCAGCGGCGTTGCCCGCAAGGGAAGATGCCGCATTGCCCGTCGACGAACAGGCGATGATCTTTGCGCCCGCTTCGCCTGCCTTGGCGACCGCCATGGCGGACGCGCGGTCTTTTAAGGATGCGGTCGGGTTCTGGCCGTCGTCCTTGACCCAAAACTTTTTAAGGCCGAGCATTTTTGCAAGGCGCGGCTCTTCATAGAGCGGGCTCCAGCCCACGCGCAGCGGCGTATCCGGCGTTGTTTCCTCCACGGGCAGCAGTTCGCGGTAGCGCCACATGGTATGCGGGCGGGACTTGAGCGTTTCCTTGGTCAGATTTTTCTTAATGTAGTCGTAATCGTAGATGATGTCGAGAATGCCGCCGCATTCGCAAGTTGTAAGATTCGGCGTCGCCTCGTATTCCCTGCCGCACTTGACGCAGCGCGCGCATTTGACATTTTTGAGCATAATGATCCTCCTTTGCCTGTCAAAAAGGGGCAGGTCGCCCTGCCCCTTTTCATTTTTTGAGATCTTAGAGTGCCTTCAAAAGGCCCGTTGCTTCGTTGAACTCGTTGATGAGCTCGTCGAGCTCCTTCGCCTGCGCGTGGACGGCGTCCCACGTGCCCTTGGTGTCGTACCAGAGAGCGTTGAGATCCTTGACGTCGCGCGCCTGCTGCTCGACCCAAGTGTAGTACTTGAGGTTGTGGATGCGCTTGCGGTCGTTGTACGTCAGCTCCATCATGCTGTCGGTCTTGAGGCCGAGCATGTGAAGGTTGTGGTCGAGGCGGGCCTCCTCGGCGTTATACGCGCCGTGCATCTCGTTGAGCTCCTCGATGCGGGACTGATACATCACGGCAGAGTCGGTCAGCACGGTGCAGACAACGTCGTCCTCGCCCAGCTCATAGTATTTGGCCATCTTGATGCAGCAGAGGACATTTGCAATGCCGGAGATACCGAGCCACGTGAGCTTTTCGATAAGCTCGTCGGAGAGCTTCAGCTCTTCCTTGAGATACTTCTGCCCCTCGGCCGTATTGAAGAGGCGCAGCAGGCGCTGGGAATCCTCGTCGTCGATGGCGATGGCCATGTCGGTGTTCTTCACGTTGTGGATCCACGGAATGTGCTTGTCGCCGATGCCCTCGATGCGGTGGCCGCCGAAACCGTTGTTGAGAATGGTCGGGCACTGAAGCGCCTCGCCAACGCCGAGCTTCATGCCGGGATAGCGCTCCTTCAAAAGGTCGCCCGCCGACATCGTACCGGCAGAGCCGGAGGTGAAGCACGCGCCGGCAAGCTTCTGCCCGGGCTTCTTGACCGCCTCAAAGAGGTCGGCAAGAGCATAGCCGGTGACATTGTAGTGCCACAGCGGGTTGCCCATCTCTTCAAACTGGTTGAAGATCATCATGCTCGGATCCTGCTTGAGCTCCCACGTCTTATCAAAGATCTCCTTGACGTTACTTTCGCAGCCCGGCGTCGCGATGACCTGACCGGCGATCTTGCTGAGCCACTCAAAGCGCTCCTTGCTCATCTCCGCGGGGAGAATGGCAACGGAGTCGACCGCTAAGAGCTTGGAGTTGAACGCGCCGCCGCGGCAGTAGTTGCCCGTGGAGGGCCACACGGCGTGGTGGTAGTCCGCGTCGAACTGGCCGGTCACAAGGCGCGGGGCAAGGCAGCCGAAGGACGCACCGACCTTGTGGCAGCCCGTGGGGAACCACTTGCCCGCCATGGCGATAATGCGGCACTTCACGCCGGACAGCTCAGAGGGGATCTCGACATAGTTCGGCACCTCCTGAAAGAGACCGCCGGACTCCTTGGCTTCGTTCTTCCACGTGATACGGAAGAGATTCAGGGGATTCACATCCCACAGGCCGACGTTCTTGAGCTTTTCCTGGATCTTCTCAGGAATGGTCTCAGGATGCTGCATCTGCGCGATGGTCGGAATAATGACGTTGTTTTCCTTGGCCTTCTGAATGTTGTGCGCAAGGCCGGTCTTATTGATGGTCAAATCAATCTTGCCCATAGTTCACTTTTCCTCCTGTTGTTTGTCAATATAAGAATATAACGTATATTTGGATATGCCAAAATATTTTGCGATCTTGTCGCCGGACTTTGTGACGAGGAATGCTCCGTTCTGGCTCAAAAAGCCGATGGCGCGCATCTTATCTTCCTTGTTCATCAGCGCGACGGGTTTACCGACAAGCGCGACCGACTGGGCGATCAGCTCGTCAAGCAGGTCATTGACGTTGACGATCTTTTCCGGCTCGCTCTGCGCCTCGTCCTTGGTGTCGATCAGCTCGTGTACTGCGCCCTCGACCATCAGAAGTGAGGAAATATCATAGTTGATGCCGAGGATCGCAACCACCTTGCCGCTCCTGCCGCGGATATACATGGTAGAGGACTTGAGGATCTTCCCGTCCGGCGTTTTGGTGAGATAGCTCAAGTGGTCGCTCGGCTGCGCATCAGCCTGACGCACCTGCTCGAGCACAACATGCGACGCGCCGTCGCCCACCTTTCTGCCCGTCACATGGCCGTTTTCGATGGCGACAATGGAATGCTCCGGATGCTTGGCGCCCACGTCGTGGATCACCACCTCACAGTGGCTGCCAAAGGTCGCCGCAATCCCCTTTGCGACCTGTTCGAGTGTTTTCAGCGTTGCGGCTTCTATGGTCTATCCCTCCTCTGCCTGCCGACGGCAATTTGCTGTGCATCTTGCACATCTTTCCAGCACCGTCAGCGTGATCTTTCATTCCTATGATACCATAAATCAACTGAATTGCAATCATTTTCTTAAAATAATTTTGAAACACAAATTTTTTGTTTGACAACCATGGTTCTTATGCTATGATAGGGATAGTGTAACAGAAAATTGACCTTGACTGACAGAAAATACTATTACATTTAACGGAGGTTTCCCATGGATTTTGAAGCCATCAAAAAAGCCGCACAGGCCTACAGCCCCGATATGACCCGTTTTCTGCGCGATATGATCGCCATTCCCAGCGAGAGCTGCGAGGAAAAGGGCGTTGTCATGCGCATCAGGGAAGAGATGGAAAAACTCGGCTACGACAAGGTTGAGATCGACGCGCTCGGCAATGTCATCGGCTGGATGGGCACGGGCGACAAAATCATCGCCATCGACTCCCACATCGACACCGTCGGCATCGGCAACCGCGAGAACTGGACGCACGACCCGTATGCGGGCTACGAAGATGACAAGATCATCTACGGCCGCGGCGGCAGCGACCAGGAGGGCGGCATGGCAGCTGCTGCTTACGGCGCAAAGATCATGAAGGATCTTGATCTCATTCCCGAGGGCTACAAGATCATGGTCGTCGGCTCCGTGCAGGAGGAGGACTGCGACGGTATGTGCTGGCAGTCCATCGTCAACGAATACTTCAAAGGTCCCGAGGACGCAAGAAGCAAGATCGAATTCGTCATTTCGACCGAGCCGACCGACGGCGGCATCTACCGCGGGCATCGCGGCCGCATGGAGATCCGCGTCGACATGCACGGCGTTTCCTGCCACGGTTCCGCACCCGAGCGCGGCGACAATGCCATTCATAAGATGGCTGAGGTTATCCTGAATGTGCGCGATTTGAACGAAAATGACGCCGGGGACGATAAAAAAATTAAAGGTCTTGCCAAGATGCTCGATCCGAAGTATAATCCTGAACATTGGGAGGATGCGCGTTTCCTCGGCCGCGGCACCTGCACCACGAGCCAGATCTTCTACACCTCCCCCTCCCGCTGCGCCGTGGCGGACTCCTGCGCCATTTCCATCGACCGCCGCATGACCGCAGGCGAAACGTATCAGTCCTGCCTCAAGGAGATCGAAGATCTCCCTGCGTGCAAAAAGTACGCAAAGGACGTCAAGGTCAGTATGTACATGTATGACCGTCCGGCGTGGACGGGTCACGTTTACGAAACGGAATGCTTCTTCCCCACCTGGATCAACAAGGAGAGCGCCCCCCACGTGCAGGCGCTTGTCGACGCGCACCACGCCCTTTGGGGCAAAGAGCGCATCGGCGCGGACGAAAAGGCCATGTCCACGCGCGCCGGCCGTCCGCTGACGGATAAGTGGACATTCTCGACGAACGGCGTTTCCATTCAGGGCCGCTACGGGATCCCCTGCGTCGGCTTCGGCCCGGGCGCGGAATCGCAGGCGCACGCGCCCAACGAGATCACGTGGAAGCAGGATCTCGTCACCTGTGCGGCGCTCTACGCCGCCGTTCCCGGCCTCTACAAGCCCGGCGACAAAAAAGAATCCGCCACGAGCTTCCGTCAGGAGCTGACGGGCAACGACATTAAATAAATGCGGGTGCTTGAACCCATACTATGTGATAAAGGAGAAAATCACCTATGAGCAAGACTGTTGAACTGGCGCGCCATCTCGAGACGCTGCACATCAATAATATGTACAAGACCGACTTCTACTGGACGTGGGATAAGACCGACGAGGAGATCGACGCAGTCTTCACCGTGGCCGACGCGCTGCGCGACCTGCGCGAGCGCAACAAGAACACGAAGATCTTCAATTCCGGCCTCGGCATTTCGATCTTCCGCGACAATTCCACGCGCACGCGCTTCTCGTTTGCCTCCGCGTGCAACCTGCTGGGTCTTGAGGAGCAGGTACTTGATGAAAAGAAATCCCAGATCGCACACGGCGAGACCGTGCGCGAAACGGCAAACATGGTCTCCTTCATGGCCGACGTCATCGGCATTCGCGACGATATGTTCATCGGCGAGGGTCACAAGTATCAGAAGACCTTCATGGACGCGCTCGAAGAGGGCTACCGCGACGGCATTCTCGAGCAGCGCCCGACGCTTGTGAACCTCCAGTGCGACGTTGACCACCCGACGCAGTGTATGGCGGATATGCTTCACATCATCCACCACTTCGGCGGTGTGGAGAATCTCAAGGGGAAGAAGGTCGCCATGACCTGGGCCTATTCCCCGAGCTACGGCAAGCCCCTCTCCGTCCCGCAGGGCGTTATCGGCCTCTTCACCCGCTTCGGCATGGACGTCACCCTCGCTCACCCCGAAGGCTACGAGGTCATGCCCGAGGTCGAGGAGATCGCAAAAAAGAATGCGGCAGCCACCGGCGGCAGCTTCAAGAAGTGCAACGACATGAAGGAAGCCTTCAAGGACGCAGACATCGTCTATCCCAAGTCCTGGGCGCCGTTCAAGGCCATGGAGGAGCGCACGAAGCTCTATCAGGCTGGCGACAAGGACGGCATCGACGAGCTGGAGAAAAAGCTGCTTGCGCAGAACGCCGAGCACAAGGATTGGGCCTGCACCGAGGAGATGATGAAGCTCACAAAGGACGGCAAGGCGCTCTATCTCCACTGCCTGCCCGCCGACATTACCGGCCTTTCCTGCCCCGAGGGCGAGGTCGACAACAGCGTGTTCGACCGCTATATCGTCCCCCTGTACAAGCAGGCTTCCTACAAGCCCTATATCATCGCTGCAATGATGTTCCTCGCACAGGTCAAGGATCCCGTCCGCGCCCTGATGGAGATGGACAAGAGCGGCGAAGAGCGCAAGATGTTCTAAAGCGCACCGATCATGTAAAAAGGCGGCACAGCCGCTTTTGAGAGAAGAGAGTTTTTAAAAAATCAAGGAGAGATAGTCATCATGAGCAAGAGAATCGTCATCGCCCTCGGCGGCAACGCCCTCGGCAACACCCCCTACGAGCAGCTCGCCCTCGTCACCGAGACCGCCAAGCCCATCGTCGATCTGATCGCGCAGGGCAACGAGGTCATCATCGCCCACGGCAACGGCCCGCAGGTCGGTATGATCAACCTCGGTATGGCCACCGCCGCTGAGGCCAAGGCCATCAAGTCCGATATGCCCTTCCCCGAGTGCGGCGCGATGAGCCAGGGCTATATCGGCTACCACCTGCAGAACGCCATCGGCAACGAGCTCGCCTCTCGCGGCATGAACAAGGACGTTGCCACCGTCGTCACGCAGGTGCTCGTCGATGAGGCCGACCCCGCCTTCCAGCACCCCACCAAGCCCGTCGGCGCGTTCTACGACAAGGAGACTGCCGACCGCATCGCCGCTGAAAAGGGCTACACGATGGTCGAGGACGCGGGCCGCGGCTACCGTCAGGTCGTTCCCTCCCCCAAGCCGATCGACGTCATCGAAAAGAACACCGTCAAGGCGCTCGTTGACAACGGCACCGTTGTCATCACCGTCGGCGGCGGCGGTATCCCCGTTGTGCGCCGTGACGGCAAGCTTGTCGGCACCCCCGCGGTCATCGACAAGGACTTTGCCTCCGCCAAGCTCGCCGAGCTCCTTGACGCGGATATGCTCGTCATCCTGACGGCCGTTGAGAAGGTCGCCATCAACTTCGGCAAGCCCGACCAGAAGGGTCTTGACACCCTCACGCCGGACGAGGCGCGCAAGTATATCGACGAAAAGCAGTTCGCCCCCGGCTCCATGCTGCCGAAGGTGCAGGCCGCCATGTCGTTTGCCGAGAGCAAGCCCGGCCGCGTTGCGCTCATCACCCTTCTTGAGAAGGCTGCTGAGGGCATCGAGGGCAAGACCGGTACCCGCGTGCAGATGTAATCTTTGCTTTAAAAGCCCCGCTCATCGAGCGGGGCTTTTTTCGTTTTCTTCACGCAATATTTGCTTCTTTCTCCGCTATGGCTAAAAGAACCAATTCTTTTTTGGTCAAGTTTGATCGTTGATTTTCGTTTTTCCTGTTGATAAATTTCCCCTTTTTATGTATCATGGTGATAACGGTATTCAAATCTTTTGATTGCCGTAAAATTTAAGGAGGATTTACCGAAATGAAGAAGTTCCTTGCACTGCTCCTGAGTC